>ERZ777305.587-NODE-587-length-58454-cov-9.925598_pt1 | contig 58454 bp, 44 predicted proteins | sample MGYA00374965_ERZ777305 | MGnify/ENA primary metagenome ERZ777305 (study PRJEB29328, sample SAMD00013331) | mouse gut metagenome | study: EMG produced TPA metagenomics assembly of the Metagenome analysis of fecal microbiota from mouse which was promoted...
TTCTCGAGTTCTGCTTCGCAGCCCTCGGCATACTTTCTTTGCTTTGTCCTGCGGATATTACTTCTCGAGTTCTGCTTCGCAGCCCTCGGCATACTTTCTTTGCTTTGTCCTGCGGAAATCATCAACACCCTGAAAGGAGTCTCTTATGGCATCAATGACAGTGCATCATATTGGTTATCTGGTCAAAAAAATAGATAAGGCCAAAGAAGCCTTCACAGCCCTCGGCTATCAGATCGAGCAGGACACCCTGCGCGATGAAATCCGCAAGGTGGATATCTGCTTCCTCCTCAAAGACGGTTACCGGGTAGAACTGGTCTCTCCCTATGCCGCGGATTCGGTGGTGTCCGGACTGATGAAACGGTATAAAAACAGTCCCTACCATATCTGTTACGAAACCGCGGACTTTGAGGCCGCTTTTGCCGACCTTACTGCCCATGGCTTTATCGCCATCGACGCGCCCACACCTGCCCCGGCTTTCCACAATCGGGATGTGGTCTTCTTAAGCAGTGCCGCCCTGGGCATGATAGAACTGATCAGGCCCTGACCATGGGCCTGTCTTTCGGATTCCGGCTTACCCAATCTTACCGATGATGATATCTGCCATCTCTCCCACGTTTTTCATGGACACAACCTGTCCCATGTTAAACTTCATGCCAAACTCCTGTTCCACCGCCGCCAGCAGGTTGATATGCTCCAGCGAATCCCACTCTTCAATATCGTCTGCTGTGGTGGCATCTGTCACCGTTATCTCCTCATCGTCAAATACATCCCGGAACACTTCGTTTAATTTCTCAAATACTTCTTCTCTGGTCATAACATCCTCCATCTGCTTCCTAAACCATTCTTTACGACAAATCTTTTACTACTATATCCCTTTTTACATAACTTGGCAACTTATATACACAAACAGCCGCAAACTGTCCTGTCCATATGGGCGCTGATGCTCCTGATGTCAGGCTGCATCCTATCTGCTTCCCACTATCAGTCAGTTTACAGTCTCTATCACGGTATTCTTCTTTTCATATTCCCCGGGAATCATATAGCGCCACACACTGACACCCGTGTCATCTTCTGAAAGCTTCTCAAATCCCATCTGCCCATAAAACGCTCTCACCATCCCATTCTTCGCCGTAGGATAGTAATACCCCATGATTGTGCGGATTTTCCGCTCCCGGCACGCCTCCACCACACTGTCCATCATGGCATACTCCATGTCGCGTTTGAGCACCCGGCAGCTCATCAGCCACAGTTCCAGGTGCAGAACCTCTCCTCCGGCACTTTCTCCCTGCATGCTGTCCTGCCGCCGATATATCTCTATGTCTTCCATGGCGCCCTGCCTGCCGATCACCACGCTCACCACGCCGTTGTCGCCAAACTTGTCCTCCAATTTACCATATCTGGTCACATAACCGGGATTCGCTGCAAAGGCCTCAATTTCCGCCTGGGTATATCTTCTGGTGGTCAGGTTGAACTGGTTGCTTTTGTTGGACAGCTGGGCGATTCGCGCCATATACAGAGGTTCAAACGCTTTGATCGTTCCCCGCATCTGCAGGGACAGAAGATACTCTCTGTAATCCCCGAAACTCTGCGCCTGTTTCTGCCGCTGTATGTTGGCCCTGTACATCTCATTCCGTTTGCGGTCATCTTCCGACACCTGTGTCACTTCAAAGAAGCCGGAGCGGTCCAGTACACGGATGTACTGTTCCGGAGTGCCAATCTTGGGCACTGCCACGCCCGGCACCTGGCTCTCCACAATTTCCCGCTCTGCCGGGTTATCATCCACAAAGACCAGACTGTCCGGCAGGATGTTCAGCTCCTCCGCAATCTGTACTATATTCCTGCTCTTAGGTTCCCAGTTCGCCTTGATGACAATAAAGTCCTCCGGCCTTAACGTCCCGTCCGGGTGATTCAGCCCGGCAATGGCATTTTCCTCCTCGTTTTTAGAATCCACACACAGAAGCACGCCAATATCTTTCTGAGCCTTCACATAGCCCTGGAACTCTGCATAGACCTGTCCCATTGGCGTCTCCTGGCCAATTTCCAGCTGCTCCACACCGTCATCTCCCACGATGCCGCCCCAAAGTGTATGATCTAAATCCAACACCAGCGCCTTCTTATTTTTACCAAAGACTGCCTTGATAATATGGGAAACATTATAGGAAAACGCAGGGATTGCCTGCAGGCACATGGCGTATTTATACATATGCCAATACAGCGGGTCCGCCCACTTATCAAGTCCGTAAGCCGCTGCCATATAGTTAATATCGTTAATATAGAAATGCGCATGCCCCCTGGCATACTCGTAGAATTTCTCGTTCAACCGATTGATAAAATTTATCCTGCCGTGTATATCCGCCGCCTCCTGATTCCCCATAAGGCGGTAAAAGGGATACTCAAAATTATTCTGTATCACGGGACAGTGATATGTCTGCGCAATCTTGTCCCACATAACCCGGAAATGCTCATACTGCTCTGCGGCCAGATTTTCCACCTGCTCAGCGCTGTCACCGATCACCGGGAAACGGGTAATATTGCGGTTGGATGTGTGAATGAAGATAAGATCCGGTGCAAAGGAAACAAGTTCCGGCTCATCAAACATCACATCCTGCCAGTACTGCGCATACTCTGACTCATAAAACGCCGCGCGGATTCCCAGTTCTAACAGAAAAACTTCCAGTACCCTGACAATATCATGGGTGGTGCTGCCCCCCAGGACGGCAATCTTTTTATGCAAAAAGTCTGACCGTTCCTCCAGAAGCTTTCTCTTTAATTTCTTGGATTTCTTTAATATTTCTTCGCTGTCAAACGGATATTCCAATTCCCGCATAGTCCATCGTTCTCCCACACTTTTCATCCGCGTCCCATCTTTTCCCACTTTCCTATGATATAAAAAGACAGGCGTTTCTTACACCTGTCTTTTATCATACCATAATCTCTTCGTTCTATGCAATCATTCCTCGGGCCGGAAATCCTTATTGATGATTCTGGCAATGGCTTCCGCATAGACACGGCTTCCTAAGGGCGTCATATGGACGCCGTCCTCAAGATAATCATCCGCGGTCTCGGCATTGATGCCGCTCAGCTCGAAGGCATTATAGAAGATGACGTTCTCCTCTTTATGCTGTTCGTAGACATAGCCCGTGCCTCTGGCAAAACTTACGAGCGATCCATATCCATAATCCATGGAGTACCCGTCTCCCATAAAGGTCTTGCCGCTGAAAATCTGGCAGTAATGCGGCGCAATCAACAGTATCTTTGCATTAGGGAAGGAAGCCTGTAATGTGTTGACAGCTTCTTCCAGCGCACCCGTGTAAGTGTATATGGAACCCACATTTAAAGTGCCCCCGTCTGCCAGCTGTTTGCTCTGCGGAATCTGGCCGCTCAGGAAATCATTTACCCCATACTCGATAATGAAATAATCGGTCTTTTCAAAATCACACTCATCCAGAATCTCCCGCGCGGGGTATCCGTCAAAAATACTTTTATCAATGTTTCCCTGAATCGCCTGTATCACACCCAACAGCCCTCTGGAACTCCATTTATCATGATAAGCAGATTCCCCGGGAAGAAGCGCTGCCGTGGTGCCGCCCATGGCCATATTATAGACCTTGGCGTTACAATCGTGGGCTATGATGGCCGCCGGGCCGCTCTCTGTCCTGTCATGATCCATGATACTGTCACCCAGAATGACGATCTGCATATCATGTTTGTCTTCCTCTGTGTCCTTATTATCTTCCTCTGTGTCCTCTTCGTTCGCTTCTTCCTCTTTCTTTGCCTGATCACCCTCACCGTCCGGCTTGTCAGACTGCTCCATCACCTGGGGCTTTTCTGTATCGGCGTCCTGACCGCCTGCCGGCTCTCCTGACTCACCCTCCTGGGTCACCACGCTGGTACCTTCCTTAATCTGGTTCCACTCATTCTTAAGTTCCTGCACGGTCTGGTTATTTTCTTCCGCCAAAGCAAGTCTTTCCTTCTCCACCTTCATCTGCGCCTGCCCATATAAAATCTCGATCAGCGCCAGGATACAGAACCCTATCAGGACAATGAGAAGCAGATTATTGTTGTTTTGTCTTCGCCTGCGCGGACTCTTGTTATTTTCCATCTATTTTCACGACCTTTCCGGATTATCTTTCTTCCTAGATTGACTCTATCATATTTTTCCACATTTGAATATCCCTATGTTATTTAATTAATGAAAACTTATCCAAATCTTAAGAATTGCAATTATTTTTCTATTTGTAACTCGCCTGTAATATAGTATATAATGAAAAAAAAGAAATATACCATGTTACCATCAAACGGCACTCACGAAAGGGAAATACTGATGTCACTGGTCAATCAGGGCTCACAGCCTGCATCGGTACCGCTTAAGTTCGGACGGCAAAAATACAAAAGAACCCTAAAGGAACCTCGTACCGCCTCCCCCTGGATGTGGCGGCTTTTTTTTCTGGTGCTCCTGATTCTGTTCTATTGTCTGGAACTTTTCTGGATCGATCCGGTGGATGGCATCAATGATGACTGGGGTATGTACAGTATGCTGTCCGGCGCCTATCTGGGTTATCCTGACGCACATGTCATGTTTTTCCTGTATCCCTTATCCATGCTGTTGTGCAAACTATATGAACTGTGCAGTTTCATTCCCTGGTATGGCCTCTTCCAGCACGGCGTACAGATTGCCTGCCTAAGCGTGATTTATCACCGGGCCATGCGGATTTGGCACAGGCACGGCTCCCCGGATGCTTTCTGGAAACCGGCACTGACTGTCTTTTGCACGCTGTTTTTCCTGGTAAATTTAAACGTGCTCTCAGAAGCCCAGTATACCACCACGGCTGGACTTGCTGCAGCGGCTGCCATTTTCTGCTTCATCACCACCAAGATCAACAGCACTGCGATTGTCTTTTTCACAGATAACATACCGACCCTGCTCTTTGCCTGGATTTCCTTTAGCATGCGCCAGAACATCCTGTATCTGATGCTGCCCATGGCGGGAATGCTGTGGCTTTCCAAATGGATCATCGCCAGACGAAGCGACTGTGAACATACGGTGCTCAAACTGTTTGGCTTCGCCCTGATCTTATGTGCGGGCATGGGAATTTTATGGGGCATCAACGCTGCCGCATACTCGGCCCCCCAATGGTCCGATTTCCGCAAGATAAACCATTACAGAGAACGGGTGGGCGACTTTTACCAGTGGCCCGAATATGAAGAGTGCGCTAAGGAGCTCTCGGCTCTCGGCATCAGCGAAGAGGCCTATATGTACCGCAGAAACGGGGCGCCTTACATCGGACATGGCATGTCTGTAAACGATTGGAAACAGATGCATGACATTGCCAGAAAGTGTTATCTTGCCCGCACGGACATGGGACAGCGCCTCAAGAATATTATCGTAGGCGGCATTAACGTCTTTTTCTACGAGGACGGCATGCAGCCCGCCAATCTGCTGACCGGTCTTTTGATCATCCTGACCTTTATCCTCATATTGGTAAGGCGCAACCGGCTGGCGCTCATGGTCTATCTGTGTTACCTCTTCGGGCGCAGTGTGAGCTGGATTTATGTTCTGTATGAAGGGCGTTTCCCCAAACGCATCATCCAGCCCCTGATCACCGTGGACTTTATGATTCTGTTCGGTATCCTGATCGGCTTCAACCTGCTGCGTCTAGAGACCCAAAAGCATTATGCCCTCATCCTGCCTCTTATCCTGTCTTTGAGCCTGCTTTCTCTTTATATCACCAAAGTCAATGTGGACGAGAACTATCATGTCCACCAGAAGACCTGGGAAGAATTGAAGGCTTACTGCCATGCCCACCCGGACAATTTCTATATCTGGACTTATGATTCGGGAACGTTGGAGAATTACTGTGAATCACCTTTTGATATGACCCTGGATACCTACAACAACTTTTTCTATACCAACTGGGGCGTGGTGTGCAATCCCAACAGCAAGATCAAGCTGTCTGCCCACGGTATAGGCGATTTCGCGCAGGATGTGGCAGAAAGTGACAATGTATATTTCATCTTACGGGAAGCCCCCTACAACAGGGAACATCCCGTCATCATGTATTTCAGACATGCTTATAATGTGGAATCAGAAATAGCCGATATCTTTACCGCAGGGGACACCGTGTATCATGTATACCAGCTGCGATGATACTTTCACAGCGCGGGTGATCTGCGCAAAGTAAAAAGAAAAAGAATTCCCAGCACCGTCACCGACAGCATCACCGGATACAGGTAGCGTGTCAGCACACAGGGGCCTAACAGCAAGGTTCCCACCAGCGCCATGACATATACCGCCGGAACAAGCAGAGACGGCTTCTTCAGACCGATGCAGCAAAGACAGTAGAACACAAGCCCCCAGCAGTAGAATGCCGGCTGCATGACAAGCGAAAGCGGCGGGAAATACCGCCAGACCTCGTCCACTGCCGCAAAATACCGGTACACAGACTGTAAGAACTGCAGCTTCTGATGTCTCACATAGCCCGGCGCCAATGCCTCCATATATGCCTGCTGATCACCGGGATAAGAAATCTGCAGATATCCCTGCGCATAAGAATAGACGTCATTCAGGTAGGTCGTATCTTCCAGATACCACATACCTTTATTTTTGAGCAAAAATGCCTTCCCATACTCCCCCGGATACCGGCATCCCAGAGAAAACCACTCCTCAGCCAGTGTCCTTAACACCTCTTTATCTCCCACAATATCCTTCTTGCTGCGGTCTGCAATGGCCGGCACATACTCCGGCAGTTCTCCCTGGTTCCAGATCACGGACAGGTTTTCCAGATCCTGCTGCGTCAGCTCGGCCTCATGGAAGGCCACAACCCTTGCAATCTGCTGGGCCGGCACACTGAGCATCTCCCTGGCATAGGTATCGCTGGTGGCTCCGGATGCCTGAATCATCAGTGTATTCATAAGCAGGTACAGAAGAATCGCTACGCCGTGGCTGACACATAATTTCTTATAAAAGCCTGCACTCTGTGTGTCCGCCGCCTCTGCATCTTTCCCTTGTACCGCAGACTTATATACCTTCCTGCCAAACACAGACAACGTAACAATCACATACAGCGCCCAGGCATAAATGCTGTTATTGCGAAACAGTAACAGCAGCACCGTCAGCACGGTATACGCCGCAAACCAGCCTTTTCCAGGATGCACTGCCTCCTGAAAGGTGACCGCCTCCCAGGCAAACACCGCAAAGACCATGACCAGTACAGCATAAATGGTATCCTTGGTAATGGAAACCGCCAGCAGACCATGGGTGGGATAAAAGGCCGCGCACAACACAAAGAAATAACAAAAATACCGATTTACACCCTTCCTGCGAAAGAAGGTATACACATAAGCAAAACAAACTGACACCACTGTCATTTGCAGCAGAGAATAAACAGCCAGCCCCGCCCTGTCCGCATTGGAGACAAAGGGCAGTATCTCACCAAGTTTCAGACTCATGGATAACAGCAAAGTGTGGATCAGCGGATGATGTGTGGTATACCCGCTGCTCCTTATCTGATCCAGCTGCGGAATCACATCATAAGCCATGATTGCCGGATAATACGTGGCAAAGGGAATCAGAAATCCCAGCATGATAACGAGGAAAGCGTACAGAAAACCCTTTTTCGGTGAAAATTCTTTCTGTGCCCAGGCAAACCGCTTCGTAAACCACTGGTCAAATTTCCCGAAAACTTTGCTTCCGCCTTCCTTTTCTCTTTCTTCCCCGCAATGCTTTACCATCTGGAAGAGCATATTCTGTCCCGCAAAGCTAAGCGGCGTAAAACACAGAATCCAGATGAAAATCTCTATTCCACTCACGCTTTCCTCAAGCTGTGCATGACTCCACCAAAGCCCCGTCACCTGGAAAGCCGTAAAGACTGCCGCCAAAGCCAGCCGCACCCAGAAAGCAAAAAAGACTTCTTTATTGAACAAAGCCTTTTTCCACAAACAATATAAGCCCAACAGAACCGCCAGCGGAAACAGCCCCATGGTATACAGACTTCCCGCCCTGTACAGCAGCAGAAAAATCCGTCCTGCGGCAAGGAGCGCCGCCCCTGCGGCAACACCTGTGATGACTGCCTCACCCGTTGTAAAACTGTTTTTTATCTTGTCCATAACAATCCTCATGCCGGAACGTATCCATAACAGGGACACGTTCCGGAGTACCCTTTATCCTGATGCTGTTATACCAGCACACATCCCTTCCTGCGTTACTTATCTATGCCCCGCACCTTTCTCGTCACAAGCGTCAGCCGATACTCGAAATCCCTGCGGTTTTTCAATGCCATATTAGACAGCATCAACCCTGCAAACAAGGACTGAATGGCCGCCAGCCCGATAAAGCCGCAGACAAACAGCGTCGGAAACCGAAGCACCAGCCCCGTCTCCAGATATGCTATCGCAATCGGAATAAACAAAATCACCGCAATGGCCGCCAAAATCGCTGAACACAGCCCGAAAAAGCCCATGGGCTTATAATCCCGATACAACTTTAAGATTGTGCGCAGCACACGGAATCCGTCAGAAAATGTATTCAGCTTGGATTCGCTGCCCTCCGGCCTGTCACGGTAATCCACGATCACATTCTCAATCTGCATGTTGTTATACACTGCATGGATGGTCATCTCCGTCTCAATCTCAAACCCTGTGGACAGCACCGGGAAAGTCTTCACGAACCCATAACTAAACGCCCGGTATCCCGTCATAATATCTTTGATTTCACAATCAAACAACCTGTTGATACTGCTGCGTACAAGAGAATTGCCAAAGTTATGAAAGGGCCTCTTATTCTCGGTAAAATAAGTGGAAGAAAGCCGATCCCCCACAACCATGTCCGCATTGTCCAACAGGACCTTGTCCACCATTTCCCGGGCATATTCCATAGGATAGGTATCATCCCCGTCCACCATAATATAACATTCCGCTTCCACTTCCCGAAACATCCTGCGCATCACATTGCCCTTGCCCTGCATATGCTCATACCGGATAACTGCCCCGGCTTCCCTCGCCAGCTCCACAGTACGGTCTTTGGAATTATTATCATAGACATAGACCACCGCTTCCGGCAATGCCTCTCTCGCATCCTTTACCACCTTGGCAATCGTCTTCTCCTCATTATAACAGGGGATCAATACGGCTATCTTATCCATCGTCTTTCTCCTAAACATTCTTGTAATATTTGCTGTGAACCCGCTTACCTGACTACTATCTTACCATAAAATACCGCTCATTACTATGGCTATTTTATGCAAGTCAGAATCCCTGATAAATAAACTCGGAAGCGCTGTACCCCGGCCCATAACAGCCTAACAGAATCACAGCAAACAAAAACGCGTACCACAGAATCCACCGCACCGGCAATGCCCTCCTGGCAATGCGGTCACGGACCCCTTCTTTTTGCTGCATCACCGATACCGCAAACAAAAGCAAAAGTGAAAGTACCGTAACCACTGCCTCTATCGCGTCAAGTCCCAGATCAAAAACAGAACCGTCCCACACCACATGGGGATTCCACACCGTCACCGCCCCTTTTAACATGGCCAAGGCATCTCCCACGGAAGCCGCACGGAAGAACAGATCGCCGATACACACCAGAAAGAAGGTGCGAAAGATCCTTATCGTGCCAATCACTCTGCCGGCAGGATTGATGGATAACCGTTCCATGGCTTTCCTGCAGGGCGCTTCCAAAAGCTCCTCCATCACAATATAGAACCAGTGCAAAAGCCCGGATCCAATCACAAACTTCCAGTCACCGCCATGCCAGATACCCACCGTCAGCCAGAGAATGAACATGGCCGCGAACGCAGCATACTGCTTCCCCTTCTTCTTACCGAACTTCTCCTTAAAGGATTTGTTCAGCCTGGTAAAGAACTTAGAACGCAGTACCGGATAGAATACATAATCTTTCATCCAGACGCCCAGCGTAATGTGCCATCTGCGCCAGTATTCCGCTACACTCCTGGCAAAGAATGGGGTCTTAAAGTTCTCCGGCAGAAGAATCCCGAAGCTCTCCGACATACCCAGTACAATATCCATACACCCCGAAAAGTCCGTATACAGCTGAAACGCATAACAGATGGTAGCCACCCAGATATAAGCCCCCGGATATCCCTCGTAATCCCCGTAGACCGTATTCACCAGTATTCCCAGCCGTTCGGCAATCACCAGTTTCTTAAAAAAGCCCCACAGCATACGCTGTAATCCATAGGCCACCTTCTTATAATCGAAGGCATGGGGCGCAAAAAACTGCTCTCCGTGCTCGCGGTACTTTAGAATCGGCCCGGAAATAATCACCGGAAAATACATCCCATAAAGCGCCAGTTTCCAGAAATTCTCCTGCGGATTCGCCATTCCATAATAGACATCTATCACATATCCCAACAGAGAGAACGTATAGAAGGACACGCCAAGGGGCACCAGAAAATCCACACTCTCAATCAACGTCCTGCTGCTGCCAAACAGCCTGGCCAAACCGTCTATCGTATAGATGCCGAAGTTCACATATTTCAGAACCACCAGTATGCCAATATTAACTAATATAGTCATTAGGAGGATGCCCTTACGCTTTTTCACCTGTTCCTCCGGCGTCTGTGCCAGAAGTTTGCTGCCTCCATAGCAGGCGGCCACTGATACCGCCGGGTATAAAATCAGTATTTCCTGTCCCGAAAGGAAATAATACAGAATACTGCACAGCAAAAGAAGTCCCCACTGAAACTTCCGGGGGATACTATAGTACAATATCAGCATCACTGCGAAAAAACATAAAAAATAAAAGGATGTAATACCCATCTTGCCACCACATAATCTCTTAAATTTACAACATTCTTCTGCCCATGGGCCTTGCAGATACCTGCTGTGCCATGACGCTACTCCGATTTTATCATAAAACCCCGGCGAAAGAAACCATTTTGTCAACTTGCATATTCCTTATAAATAAAGTAGAATAGGGCCATGGAAAAGAGGTATGCAGATGAATAAAACACTGAAACAACTGTCAGATAGATTCGGAATCCGTCCCCAAAACATATCCTTGCTACCGGACTGGCTCACCCTGAATGCAGCACACAGACGCTTTTTTTATGCTCTGACTGTGCTGTACGGCATTTATATCCTGCCAATCCTTCTGACAGACCGCCCTTATCAGGATGATCTGACTCGAAGCCTGCGCGGTGTTACCGGCTGGACGAATGACGGACGCCCCTTCACAGAAGCCATCATGAAATGGTTCTGCGGCGGTTTCCCTGTGGGGGATATCTCCCCGCTTCCCCTGATTTTATCCGCTGTATTTTTATCCTATACACTGACTTTATACGTGAAGCGGAATCTCCCTGATTCCGACTCCCTATATCCCTTTCTTTACGTGGGGCTTGCCGTGATTGCCAATCCTTTCATGCTCTCCACCTTTTCTTATCAATTTGACTGCGTCACCATGATCATCTCCTTGTGTGCCGCTTTTATCCCATACCTGCTGCCTGACAACTGCGCACTGTGGAAAACGTTCTCTCTTTCCGGTCTGATGTGCCTGCTTATGCTTGTCACATACCAGCCCTGCAGCGGTGTCTATATCTGCCTCTGTATGCTGGAGCTGTTATTTATGATACATGCCGCATCTGTTGACCTTACCCGGCTGGTCACACGTGCCTGTGCCCTGTGTGTCAGTGTGGGATTCTATTATTTCTTCGTGATGAACCGCTATATTCCGAACAGCGGCTGGCAGCCGGAAGCCTATCGATTTGCGATGGGATCCGATGTTTCCCTGTTTACGGCTATCCTGCAGAATTATAACAGTTTTGCCGCGCTTGTCCGGGAATATACAGCCGGCGTCCCCAGAATCCTTCTGCTTCTGGCTGCTGCATACGGTATAGGCGGTATGTCTGTCAGCCTTATGACCCTGATCGGGAAGCAGACCGGTATCCGCAGAATCTGGCAGATACTCTATGTACTTTGCCTTCCTGCACTGACACTGCTTGGCTGTCTTCTTCCCCTGCTTGTCTTAAAGCCAACCTTTTTCACCATCAGTTCCCACACCTTAATCGCTCTGTGCGGTCTGGGAACATGGCTGGGAATTATGATGTCTTTCCTGTCACAGAAAATCGGGCGTCTGATGCTTGTTTTCGCTCTTCCCTGTATCCTCTTTAGCTTTACCTTTTCCTACACCTACGGAAACGCCATGAAGAGCCAGCAACAGTATGAAGAATACATGGCCTGCAACATTGTCCATGATATAGAAACCCTCAATGCCGACGGTCAGTACGCATATCTGACGGTGGAAGGCGATATGCCTTATGCCAGAGAGACTGCCATGCTCTGTGACAAATATCCTCTCTACCGGGATCTTGTTCCTGTTTACATCAACAACTCTTCTTACCTGGGCGGTGCTCTGCTGTCCCACTACATGCAGGAAGACCTGGAATTTACAAGCATGACGGAAGAGGACGCAGCCCTGCTTGCCACGGGGCAGCCTGTCATAAAAGGCACTGTATATTCCTGTTATTTAAATGCAGATAAGATCATTGTTTATTTTCACGGAGAGATTTTCTAATATCATATAAGGAGGGTAACCATGTTATTTCATTCCATGTCCTTTGCAGTCTTTCTCATCATTGTGTTTATCCTTTACTATCTGGTGCCCAACCGGTACAGATGGTGTTTTCTGCTGGCGGCAAGTTATGCCTTCTACATGAACCTGCACGTAAGTTACGGCCTTTTGCTGCTTGCCACCACCTTATTGACCTATGGGCTTGCCCTGCAGCTGGAAAAGGCTGAAACAACCGGTCAGAAAAGGCGAAACCTCCTTTGCGGCATCCTGCCCCTTGTGCTGATACTGTTTGTCTTTAAGACGGCATCCCCCATCCTGGACAGGCTCAATGCCCTGATCGAGGCAGGGCGTCTGACCATGCAGCCGTTTACGCTGCGGATTCTTCTGCCTGCCGGTGTATCCTTCTACTTTTTCCAGTCCATGGGATACCTGATCGACGTCTATCGGGGTAAAATCCGGGCAGAGAGACATTTTGGCTACTACGCCCTCTTTGTCTCCTTCTTTCCCCAGCTTCTGGCCGGTCCCATTGGCCGGGCTGACAGCCTTCTGCCCCAGTATCATAAAGAGGAACATCCTTTCGACTATGACAATGTAACCTACGGCCTGAAACTGATGGCCTGGGGCTACTTTAAAAAGCTGGTGATTGCAGATGTGTTCGCCGGTGTGGTGGACGAGATTTACAACCAGCCCTACAGTTACGTGGGCCTGGTCTTCATCATCGTCACGGTGATGTTCGCCATTGAAATTTATTGTGATTTCTCCGGTTACTCTGATATTGCCATCGGCTGTGCCAAACTTTTTGGTATCGATCTGATGACCAATTTCAAGAGTCCCTATTTCTCTTTCTCTATCAAAGAATTCTGGAGCAGATGGCATATCTCCCTCTCCACCTGGTTCCGGGACTATGTTTACATTCCTCTGGGCGGCAACCGGGTGAAAAGATGGCGGCACTGCCTGAATCTTTTCATCACTTTCCTGGTCAGCGGATTCTGGCATGGCAGCAGCCTCACCTATATCTTCTGGGGCGGTATCCACGGCCTTTTACAGATTGTTGAAACCTTTCTCTATCCTAAGACGCGTAAAGGAGAGGCCGTGGTGCGCAGGAAACACTGGTGGCAGCTGCCGATCACCTTTATCCTGCTGTGCTTTACCTGGATTTTTTTCCGGGCCAACACCATACAGGATGCTTTCTGGGTAATCTACAAGCTGTTCTGGGACGCCTCCAGACCGCTTAATTATCTCAAGACCGCTGCCATCTGCCTGAATATGTCCTATCTTTCCATGATTGGCATGTTCCTGTCCGTAGTGGTGCTTGGCATCTATGACTGCATTTCTTTAAAGCAGGATGTGATCAAACTGGTATCGAGACAAAAATGCTTCGTGCGCTGGCCCATCTACGTGCTTTTGTTAGTGGTGATCGCACTGTTCTCCAACAAGGGAATCGCTACGGAATTTATTTATTTCCAGTTTTAAGGAGGAATTGCCATGAAAAAGAAGAAAAGAATCGTTCCTTTTATCATAAAATGCTTCGCTATTCCGGCAGCGGCCATGTTTATCCTGTATCTCCTGAACATTCCCTACCGGAAAATTGATGACGAGAAATACATGGACCTGTGGAATCTGCGCATGCTGGGCAACCAGATCAACGAAGTGGAGATTGCCAATATCGGCAGTTCCCACGGCGCCTATAATTTTGTCTACAAGGATTTGGAAGAACAGGGGTATTCCTGTTTCAATTTCGGCAATGCCAGCCAGACCTACACCTACGACCTGGCGCTCTTAAAGGAGTATGGCAAATATATAGACGAAGGCTGTGTATTGTTCATTCCGGTCTCCTATTTTTCCTTCAACAATGAGACCGTGAACGATACGGAAGCGCAGGCGCTGAGCATCAAATACTATCATTGCCTCTCTCCCTGGAACATACCGGACTATGACCTGTACACTGACATCGTGACCACAAGACTGCCGATTCTGTCCGCCGGGGAGGATATCCTGAAACTTTTCCCTGACTTAACCCTTACAGTACAGGCCGCCGAAGGGGAAGAAAGCGGTGTCAATGTGGAGGAATTTGCCGAGCGGGCAAGACAGCGTTATGACCGGCATTTTAATGGCAAGGAAGAATACTTCCTGCCGGAGCGGATTGAAGAACTGTACGCCATTATTGCATACTGTAAAGAGCATGAGATCACACCGGTGCTGATTACCACACCGTTTTCACAGTATTATACGCAGCTGGTATCTGAAGCCTTTTTACAGCAGTTTAACAGTATTATAGAAAAAGCAGTATCTGACACTGGTGTCAGTTATTATGACTATTCCCATGATGAGAGGTTCCAATCTAATCTGGAATACTTTTCGGATTCCGACCATCTCAATGAGACAGGGCAGGCATATTTCATGGAGGTTCTGAAAGAAGACGTAACAGAATTACAGGAGGCGCTTGATTAGCGCCTCCTGCTTTCTTCTGCCATCAGATGCAGCTGTGTATCTTTCTCTTTATCTCTCTCCAGCCGCAGCACCGTATCCTTCTCCACTTCCCTGTCCGGACACATATAGAAGGTCTTGACCGCCTCTTTTCCAATCTCCTCGGTCACTTCCTCACCCAGTGTCAATCCGGGATGGAACAGGATTTCCAGGGTTCTTCTATCCTCACCTGCCCTGCGGATCATCTTCGGATACAGCGTCATGATCCTGCCATGATCCATGCGTCCGCTCATGATCAGTCCCCAAAGGTACATCTGCTCCATGTCATGCCTGCTGCAGTACCGATCCACCTTATGGGAATAGAACCAGAGCAGCCTGTTTTTTACGAAATTAATGGAACGGTAAGTCTTTCGAAGTCCTTTCTCTGCGAGAAAGACCCCCATCACTTCCTTGGAATTTCTGATATAAGAAAGCTGCCATCCTTCCTCTTTAACCACTTCTAAGACAGCCTCCCACACCACCGGAATCATATGCGCATGTTGATGACTATCCAGCCTAAGCCCCTCCTGCCCGCAGGCAATTCCATGCTTTTTCGCAATCTCCACGCACTTGTTGACGGCTTCCTGTGTCCGCAGAATCTGTGCTTTGATTTCCCGTTTTAACTGCTCCTTGACCTGTCTGCGCTTTCCCGGCAGATAAGAATACGTAAAAAGTCCTCCCCAGGACAGTCCCATCAGTCCGGTGTCCCCTTTTACCAGAAGAGGCACCTCCCCTTTCTTTGCTAAGCTCCTTCCCTCCACAAAGTCCAAATGCACCGACATAAGCGGCAAAAAGGGTAACGACGGAATCTGCTCATAGAGCATCTCCATACACTGCCCAAAGCAGCTCATATTAGGCACAATGCTGATACTGTCCAGCTTACCGGCCTGCATACATTCCAACATATTCAGGGAAGTATTCTCTGTCAATGCATAATCATCCGCATGAAAATCTGTCTTAACCATATATACCTCTTTCTTTCCTATCGCCAGGCTTCTTCCGTATAGCGGAAACCATCCGCCAAGCCCTCTCCGCGAAGCTGCAAATGATTCAGCTGTCCCCCCTGGGGCGTGGAAGGAAACGCCGGATACCCGATCAGATCATCATCCGGCTCCCAGATGATCACATTTCCCATCTGCACCTGGGTGGCAGGCCATGCACCATAAGGCGGCTGTCTCAACCAGTACTTAGATTCCATCTCTCCGATATCCTTTACCTTACCGGCGAAAAATACCAGGGCAGACAACATCACCAGAGTCCCTGCTGCCGCCAGCACATCTCTCCTTCGCAGAGCCTCAGTCCCCTCCCAGCCGCCAAGAGCAAGTGCAATCACAATCAGTACATAGACTTGACCATAACGAATCAGCGGCGCTGCCATCAGCCAGAATACCAGACACACCACGCCGGCTGCCAGAACTGCTGCGTGTTCATACTTTTTGCAGGTCATCTGTTTCCAGATTCGATACAAGATCACCAGGGTGCAGATCACGCCCGCAGCCAGCAGGATACGATAGCCCGCGCTCATGGACAGGAACCAGTCGGGAATCCAGCCAAACAGCGAATTGTCATACGCTTCCATATTGGTGAGCCCTCTGCCCCACATTTTAATATCAAGGCTGTCACTGCGAAGCACTTCCGGATCCATCTTCCAGTCCACGTTAAAAAGGTCAATCCCTTCATAGGGGTAGATCAGATACCCTGAAATGATCACGTTGCGGATCAGATAAGGCGCCACCACCATAACTGCCAGCAGGCCGTTATGAAAGACAGCGCGGAAATCTTTTTTGCGGAGCAGCTGATACAAGGGATAGCAGACCAGAATCACAATCGCCGCCGCCGACAATTTCACGGTGAGCGCATAGAATCCCACCAGACAGACATAACACCAGGGCGCTGTCTCCTGTTCCCCGCTCTCCATCAGTTCACACCACTTTGCACAGATATAGACAATCAAAAGCATGGCCCAGATATCCGTACCGGAAGAAGCGATGCTGTAACGGCTTCTCACCACATAGACTGCCATCACACATTTGAGCAGATCCGAAGTCTGCCACCTCTCTTTCCCCGGCACCCGCACCGTGCCAAAGGCATAAAACAGCGCACAAAGACAAAAGAACCCATTCAGGGTATGCAGGGACTGCCCCACCAGCCATTCCAGGCTAAAGAGCGCCTGCAGACTCATAAAGGCGCTGTTATAGGCAAAACGCATGTGCAGATTGCCAAGTCCCGGCACCACACCATACTCCTCAATCCACCGAATGGCCTGCGCATGATACAGCCCCGTGTCATACTGACCAGGATCCTGGGTCGTCCAAAGAAGCACAGATGCCAGACACAGCAAAAGAAGCACTGCCCTTGGCAGCGGCATTTTCATCTGCTCCACACCGGGCAGGAGCTTACGCTGTCTGTCCCTGCGCAGATACCGCATCACATACAGAACCGTCAGGATGATCCCCGCCAGGCCCAGAATGGTGCAGGCAATGCCTGCCACCTTATAAATAACACTGAACAGCTGCGCATAGATATTCAGAAAAGCAAGTCCTGTCACAATATAAACATCCGGCTTGCCCATACACTGCAAGTCTTTCCGATAGATACAATCCACAACCGCTTTACCGAAAATAAAGGATGCAGCGCCAATGACAATCCATGAAAAGAACACTAACAGCATCTTTCTTGTTCCTCCTGCACATCCTCACGCCAGACAAACGTATCTATAATATATCTTGGCCGATGTTTGGTCTCCATGTAAATCTTACCCACATATTCCCCGATAATACCCAGTGACAGCAGCGTGATACCGCCAAGCATCAGGGTCACAAGCAACGTGGTGGTGTACCCAGGCACATTGTTGCCGTTCACCCAGTCTACCAACCCGATGATGCACATGACAAAGCTGAAAATGCATACCAGGAAACCCAATCCCGCAATCAGACGCAATGGTCTTATGCTCATAGACGTAATTCCGTCAAGAGCGAGCGTCATCATTTTGCTTAACGTATATTTAGAGTGGCCTGCCTCTCTGGCCTTCACGTCAAAGTACACCACGTCTGAAGGAAATCCCATGGTAGGAATCAGTCCCCGCAGAAACAGATTCGTCTCTTTATACTCCGCCAGGGCGTTTAAGGCCTTTTTAGACATCAGACGGTAATCTGCATGGTTCGTCATCACGGTGCTGCCCAGCATATGCATCAGTTTATAGTAAGCCGTGGCCGTGGCTTTCTTAAAGAAGCCGTCGGAGTGCCTGTCATTGCGCACCCCATAGACTACTTCACAGCCGTCCATATAGCGGGCCAGAAATTCATCCAGCGCCTCGATATCCTGCTGCAGATCGGCATCAATGGTGACCACCACGTCCGCATACTGTCTGGCCGTCATCATACCTGCTAAGATCGCACTCTGGTGCCCGTAATTACCTGCCAGGCTCACCACAGAGAACATCTTTTCTTCTTTGGCAATCTTATGGAGCAGATACAGGGTCTTGTCTTTACTGCCATCGTTGACAAACATGATCTTACTGCCTTTGGCTATCTTTCCTTCCTGCTGCAGGCGCTTTATCTTGTCCCCCATGACGCTGGCGGATTTCTCCACCACTTCTTCTTCGTTATAGCAAGGTACTACAAGATAAAGTACCGGTATCTTCCGTTGTTCCATTTCATTCATGTTTACCCATGCTCCTTTCACGGCATGCGGATTTGCACGTACACAAATCTGCGGTTGAAAGTCCCTGATCTTCAACCTTACTTCTCATAATACATCCGATACCAGTCCACAAACTTAGACAACCCTTCCTCGATGGAAGTATCCGGTTTAAAATCATAGTCCTGCATCAGTTCACTGACATCTGCATAGGTCTGATACACATCACCGGGCTGCATGGGCAGATATTCTTTTACCGCCGTCTTTCCAAGGCAGCGTTCCAGTGTCTCGATATAATCCATCAGTTTCACCGGCTTATTGTTGCCGATATTGTAAATCTTATAGCGGGCTCCCTTGCCGTTTACTGCCGGCGGGTTGCAGAGAATGTTCTCCACCCCTTCGACGATATCGTCTATATAAGTGAAATCCCTGTACATATCCCCATTGTTGTAAATCTGAATGGGCTCTCCTGCAAGAATCTTATTGGTAAACTTAAAATATGCCATGTCCGGCCTTCCGTACGGACCATATACCGTAAAGAAACGCAGTCCCGTCACCGGAATGTGATACAGTTTGCTGTAGGCATGCGCCATCAGTTCGTTAGACTTCTTCGTGGCCGCATAGAGGCTCACCGGCTCATCCACCTTATCATCGGTGGAAAAAGGCACCTTCTCATTCCCCCCATAGACGGAGCTGGAAGAAGCATATACCAGATGCTCCACCGGAAAATACCGGCAGCCCTCCAGAATATGAAAAAATCCCATCATATTGGATTCCATGTATGCTCTCGGATTATCAATGCTGTATCTGACTCCCGCCTGCGCGCCCAGATTGATCACAATCTGGGGCCGATACTCCTGAAAGACACGGAACACATCCGCATTGTCCGCAAGATCGCCTTTCACAAAAGTGTACTTCTCATATGTTTCCAGAACCGACAGCCTGTCCTCTTTGAGTTTCACATCATAATAATCATTCATATTATCAAAGCCAATCACTGAAGCCCCTTTCTCAAGAAGGCTTTTGGACAAGTGGAAACCGATAAAACCGGCGCCGCCCGTGACCAGATATGTCCTGGAAGTATTCAATCCGTTCATATGATAACCCTTTCCTTTATCTTTCTATTGCTATAATACTCGATGCCTGCTTCCCATCATCGCCCTATACTGTAGTATTCGGTGCCTGCTTCCTTCATCGCCCTATACTGTAGTATTCGGTGCCTGCTTCCTTCATCGCCCTATACTGTAATATTCGATGCCTGCTTCCTTCATCGCCTGTACCCCAAATACATTACGCCCGTCATAGACTAAAGGATTTTTCATCAATTCCTTAAATGTCTTCGGATCCACATTCCGTATTTCCTGCCATTCCGTGAAGACAAAACAGATATTTGCTCCCGTAAGCGCTTCCTCTATGGTATCCACATAAGTGATACTGCCCTGTCCGTTTGCTCCCGCCGGATAGTGCTTCTTAAAGTTCTCCGCCGCCACCGGATCATAGGCCATGACCTGTGCACCGCCCTCTAATAAAAGTTTCACATTGTCCAGGGACGGCGCCTCTCTTAAGTCATCCGTTCCCGGTTTGAACGCCAGCCCAAGCACCGCTGCTTTCAGCCCCTGGAATGTGATCATGCGCTGACAGGCCTTCGCATACAGCCTGGTCTTCTGGGCCGAGTTTACATCCACTGCTGCCTCAACAGTCTTCAGCTGATAGCCGTTTTGTTTGGCCAGATACTTAAGCGCCTTGGTATCTTTGGGGAAACAGCTGCCCCCATATCCGATACCGGCCTTTAAGAAGTTTGCGCCGATCCGTGCATCATAACTCATACCCTCTGCCACCGCGTCAATGTCAGCTCCCACCAGCTCACAGAGGTTCGCAATATCATTCATATAGGAAATCTTCAATGCCAGGAAATCATTGCAGGCATACTTGATCATCTCCGCGGAACGCCTGTTGACAGATACGATGGGAAGTGCAAAGGGCTCATAGATTTTCTTTAAAAGCGCCTCCGCCTCTTTACTCTCCGTACCGATAATGATACGGGCCGCATGAAGTGTGTCATGAACCGCAGACCCCTGGGCCAGAAATTCCGGATTGGAAGCTACCTCCACTTTCACATCCCGCTCCAAGAAATCATGGATAAACTGTTCCACCTTATCATTGGTTCCTACCGGCACCGTGGATTTCACCACCACCAGGCAGTCCCGCTCCACAGACTCCGCAATCTGTCTGGATACTGTGGCAATATAACTTAAGTTGGCGGAACCATCGGGCTGCTCCGGTGTACCCACTCCGATAAAAATGGCGTCCTTATCCCGGTAAGCCTCCCTGTAATCCGTGGTATAGTGGAGTCTGCCGGCAGCATGATTCTTCTGCATCAGTTCCTCCAGTCCCTCCTCGTAAATCGGAGACACCCCGGATTCCATCAGCTTAACCTTCGCCGCATCCACATCCACGCAGGTCACATCATGCCCTTTCTCTGCAAAGCACACCCCTGCCACAAGTCCCACATATCCTGTTCCTGCCACCGCTATTCTCATACGCTCTGTCCTACTCCTCTCACAGTTTCTCTTTATGCAACAACTTCTTCATCTTGCGCACTGCCCTGTCAGCCAGTGTTGGCCCATGGTTGCTGCGCGCCTTCTTTTCATCAAACACTCCCTTTAAATCCGGCTGTCTGTTCACATAGTCCCACCAGATTGCCCCCAGGTTGGTGTCGTAACGGTTCCAGGGCTTGTCCCCCGCATAATGCAGAATCACCGGTCTTTCCACGGCTTCTTCATATTCCTGCTGTGTGCAGATTCCTTCTTCAACCAGTCTGTGGTAATCTCCGTCTTCCATGTAGGCTAACCGGTTATATTTAGGCGGCAGATAAACCATTGCCCCCTGACAGGTAATATTCAAAATATCCTGATCCTGATAATATAACTTCTGCTTTGCAAGTTCGTTCCACTGCCTGTCCAGATCGCGCCTGCGAATCTCGTCCAGATTTAACAGCGTAATTCCCGCATTAATATAATTGCCCTTCTGCCCTTCCATCAGATGCCAGTAGGATCTGTCACTGTTCCATTCCCACTTGTCGGCCAGATTCACCGTTCCCCTGACTGCCGCCAGCACATACCCCGTCAAAGGCGTTTCCCAGAGCGGCAGAAGACTGTCCAACACCAGAACATCCACATCCATATACAGAATCTTATCCACTTCCGGCAACAGTTTATGCAGCGTAAGACGCAGATAAGTGGCGACGGAAATATCCCTCACCTCATAAGAATCTGCGTATGGATTATCGATACAATGCATAAACAGCAGGGACTTAGGGTCTCTTGCCGTCACAATCTGTCTGAGCCTCTCCTCAATATATCCTGCCGCACTTGTGCAGATACAATGTATCTCACAATGAACAGATGCCCTGGCACAATGCTCCGCCAAAGATGCTGCGGTGGCCTGTACCGGCCCGGTCAGGTTTTCATCAAAACAGAAGGCTGCCTTTATGGTTTCCAAATAGTTTCCTCCATTTGGGGAATTTCTGCCTTTCCCTTTTCCCTATTACCTATCTTACATGGATAGCGTCAAAAAAGCAATATGAGTAACGACTGTACAGCCGGCAAACGCACTCATGATAAAGAGCGTGAGAAGTAATTTAAGAATCTTTCCGCGCAGGCCACATTGGACAACTGTTCCCGATAGCGCACGCAGTTTTCAACATATCTTTCATTCTGCTCCACAATCTGTACCAGGGCATCCGCCCCCCAGCCATCTTGTACAATCCCCAGGTCTTCTCCTCTGATATAGGCCGCGTTGTAGGGAACTGGGGTCGTTACCACCGGCGTTCCCAGGGCGATGCTCTCCACTATGGACACCATATTGTTGTCCTTCCTGGTAGACACTAACAGTGCCCTGGACTGTGCCACAATAGGCGTTAAAGCAGTGTGGGACATCTGCCCGTAAAAGAGGACCTGTTCCTTCAATCCGAGAGTTTGCGCTAAACCTTTCAGCCGTGTTTCCTCCTCGCCCTGTCCAATGATGCAAAGTCGATACCCCGGATTTCCCTGCCTGACGAAATCGCCAAATGCCTCTATGGTACGCTCTATCTGCTTGCGGGCAATCAACTGGGATACCACCACGAACTGATCTGCCTTCTTCCTCACATCGGGAAGCGGGAACTTCTTAAGATCCACCCCATGATCGATCGTTATGTCCGCAACCTTTGGCATGAATTGTCTGATGAAGGCCGCCGCCGCCTCTGAGCGGGGCACCACCTTCGCCCGGCTCATCAACAGCCGCGCCACCATCTGATACCACACTCTGGAAGGCATCTTGTGCAGCATATTGTTATGAGCCGCCAGTTCATGCCAGATCAGCGTCTTATCCGGCCACAGTCTGGCCGCCGTATAAGACCAGGCGGCAAACACCTCACTACTGACAATCATGTCATATTCCTGATGTTCTTTTAGAAACTTACGCAAAGCAGGCATATAGGGGAAGCATCTGGGCTGGAACAGCCTGTGCCAAACCGTCTGAAACCATAAGATAGGAAATGGATAAGTTTCTTCCTTCTTGGGACGATAGTCTTTCGCTGCAAGCAGCGTCACCTCGTGACCGGCTTCCAGAAAGCCCAGACACAGAGTATAGATCATGGTATCCTTGATGGAATCCACCTTCGGAATCCTGTTGCTTTCCGCTGTATATAAGATGGGATTGATGACCAGTACTTTACTCACGCAAACCTCCCTGCTTTCACTTTACAGAATCTTAAATCAGTATCTGTCTTTTTCAGATTTTTCAGATAAGGTAAGGAATCTGTCCGCAATCCTGGAAACTGCCAGATTCTCCTTCACTTTCGCCGCCTCTGCACCCAGCTGTCTGGCAAACGCTGCATCCCCTGCCAGCCTGTCCATGGCCGCCGCCAGGGCCTGCGCATCCCCCACCGGTACCAGAAGCCCATTTATCCCATCCTTGATATACATCTTAGAACCGCCGATAGGACAGTCTGTGGCTATCACCGGCATCCCAAGAGCCATCGCTTCCAGCATGGAATTGGAAATGCCCTCATAGTCTGAGGAAAGCACATACATACCAGCCGAGCGTATCTTTTCCTGCACATGATCGCAGAATCCCTGAAAGAACACCCGGTCTGTGATTCCCAGATCCCCGGCAAGACTTTTCAATTCCTCTTCCAGCTCGCCTTTTCCGTAAATCTCCAGCACATATGCCTTATGCTTCCTGGCAAAGACTGCAAACGCTTCCAGTAAAAGCCTATGATTCTTCTGGGCGTTCAATCTGCCCACCGCCACAATCCGCAGCTGTCTTTCTCCCTCATAAGGTACTGTCCCCTCCAGTTCCAATGGATTGGGAATGACCACCGCCTTACGCCTGATCGCAGCCGGAAAACTTTCCGCCGCATCCGGCGTCTGACAGATCACCACATTCGCCATGCGGTAGCTGAGATTCCTGATTCTGGGATGTTCATATTGATGGGGATCATTACGCTCGGAAACCAGCACAAAGTGCCGCTGTCCCAGCGCAGCCACTGCTGAAAACACCGCTCCCATCACACTGAAAGACCAGATCTGGCACCCCTTGTTCTCCCGGTAGAACCGGCGCATTCTGCGGATTCTTCCAATCCTCTCGCCAATCCTGCCACCCGAAGGATGCCCCACACTGACTACCTCTATCCCGTCGCATAAAGGATAGGCTGTCTCACTTCCTGCAAAGAGAAGGATTGTCACCCTGATTCCCCGCCTGCAATATTCATTTGCCAGAAGCGCCACCACCCGTTCCGTGCCGCCGCCGGGCATATCCGGTATCACAAATACAATCCTGTCCATTATACCTCCTGATTCCGCTTGACGGATTACTCAAATCTGCCGGATAGCTGCCTGCTCTCCGGACATGTTCCAATCGCAAAGAAGTTGACTTGCAAACCTTACATAGAAACGTTACAATACTACATGAAAAAGTACTGTATCAACGTAAAGGAGCATCCCATGTCATCCACACCGTTTTTGAGTATCATCATCCCCGTATACAATGTACAGGCATTTCTGCCCTGCTGTATCGACAGCGTCCTGGCACAGGAATGGACTGACTATGAGCTGATTCTGGTGGACGACGGTTCCACAGACAATTCCGCAGCCATCTGCGATACCTATGCCGGGAATCATGATTTCATCCATTGTCATCATCAGCCAAACGGCGGCCATACATCCGCCAGACAGCGCGGTCTTACCCAGGCCAAAGGGCAGTATGTCACCTTCGTGGACAGTGATGACTGGATTGACCGGTCCATGTATCAATTGATGTGTTCTGCCGCCCAAAAGACAGGGGCAGACATGGTCTGCTGTAATTATACCGCTGTCACGCCAGAGAAAGAGATTTCCTGCTGCTCTCCTTTTCAGAGCGGCCTGTATGACAAAGCCCGGTTGGAAGAGCAGATTTATCCGAACATGATTTATTATGGCGATTTCTTTACCTATGGCATAGCGCCCAGCCTGTGCAACAAGCTTTTCAGGCGCAGCCTGGCGGAAAAGCACTTGTTTCAGGTCCCTCTGTCCCTTAAGATCGGGGAGGATGGCCTGGTCTCCTACATCTGCCTGTTAGAGTCCTCGTCTGTCTATTTTTTGGACGAAACCCTCTATTATTATAGAAGCATCTCGTCCTCTCTGACCCACTATATGGACAGCAAACGGCTGTCAGAAAACAGAATGCTCTTCGATTCTTTCCGCCAGATTATGGATTTCTCCCTCTATCCTTACATGGAGAAACAGCTGGACTATTACTTCGTATATCAATGTGTGTTGACTTTCGCCCCCGTCTTTCGGGACATGACAGCCTCTTTTAGAAGCGCCAGACAAATCTTTCTGGAAGAGTGCCGCTATCCTCCCGTCCGCAAGGCATTTCATGCTGTCAAACTCCGCAGCATAAACGGCCTGCATAACAAAGGCTACGTTTTCTGTATCCGGCACGGTCTCTATGGCCTGTTCCGCTTTTTCCTGAAACACTAAAGTCCCGGTTCCCAGTCCCCGGTTCTATAGAACTGTTCACTTGCATGGTATCCCTTCAAGTCATCGTTTAAAGCAATGGTCCGTTTAAAAAGATCCGATCGGGCAAACAGAATAAGCAGTGCCAGAAGAACCGCCGCGCCTCCCAGCAAAGGCGCGTTTTTTCTGGAAAAAAGTCTCCGGATATCCGCTTTCTTCTGCGCAGAAGATGCCTGTCTGGCCCACGTCCACCACCCACTGGCCCATCTCACATACTCTGCAAACCCCTTTGCTGCATAAGGAATCAATAGCACATAATAGGGTATCGCGTAGGAAGCAGAGGATTCCCACACCAGGTGGAACAGAAATCCCCCCAGAAATACCACATAGATAACCAGTTCATAAACTTTTGCCTTTTTGCCTGTCAATAACAGATAGAACAGGGCTCCCAAGAGAATCAGCGTCTGTACCATATTGAGCCAGATGGAGAGATAGGTACATCCCTTTCCCGTAATCAGACTTTGGATCACAGGCGCCGGCTCTATCTCAGATTTACGCCCGGCCATGCGGTCCAGCGAGATGAAGGTGGGATCGTTCCACTGGTAAGCGGTCTTTCTGGCAAAGAAAACCAGCCCGTGATTCACCGGTTCTTCTGCCATCCATTGCAGCTGCAGCTTCAAGGCCTCCTTAGAGCGCTCATTGGCAAGTTCCGTGTCGTACTGACTCTGGGTATAAACATTGCCGTTAAAGCCATTATAATTGCCGGGCCCCTTGGGCGCCTCCTGCAGTCCCATCACTACCCAGGATAGCATCACCTGTCCCTCCGGCATCTCATATCCGGACAGATGTTCCACATAACGGTTGACCGCCTGGTTGGCGCCAGCCACGCCAAGTCCCATCGCCGCCACAAACAGAAGCGACACCAGCCAGGTCTTTCCTGCTTCGTCATTCTCCTGCGTCTTATTCTCCTGCCCCGTAATGCGCCTGCTTCCCTTTGCTTTCTCTGTGCTTTTCAACAGGCTCTGCGCCGCGTCATATAGCAGGAAGCAGCCGATAGCCACCAGATAGATCAGGCAGTTCATCTTTAATACCGTAGCAATTCCCATCAGAAACGCCGCCGGCAGCATATAAAACCATCTGCGGGATTCCAGATAGCGGACCATACAATATACCGCCCCCAGAGAACAGGCCATGCCCGGCATGATTCCATAAAGATACGTCACATAAAACATATAGGGCACCCACAGAATCAATGCCGCATGAGCCAGTACCACTGCCGCCTTATCCTCTTTCCAGAACCGTCCAAGAATCTGCACGATCAGATAATAAGACACCGTCAGCGCCAGCAGATTGACCACCTGCATTCCCACATAGTTCTCCGTCCCCAGAAATCCCATCAGTAGGTAATAGAAGAGCACGATGCCTGACTGGAAAGGATATCTGAACAGATACCCCTCCTCCCCGTCCACACTCTGCTCAAAGGCAGTAAAATCCCCTTCCCGCCACTGCGCGGCGACCCGGCACACCTTGGCCGGATCCGATCCCGGAATCAGCTGTGTGGATACTATCCAGATGAGTCCCAGAAGAAATCCTGCCGCAGCTATGATGAGAAGTGCCGCTCTTAAGTTGATCCCTTTCTTCCTGTTCCTGAACATCCGGTAAAGAAACACCGAACATATGGTGAGGAAGACAAGAAGCAGCAGATGCACAAAGGGACTGTCCACAACGTTTAAGGTATGATCCTGTATGCCACCGTCTTCTCCTGGGATCTGACCGATAAAGCTGGTGCTGAAAATACTGTGTAAAAACAACACAAACACCACCGCCGCCAGCATGATTCTGATTAAAATGTTAACAATCCTCTCAAAGGAGTCTCTCATACTTTTCCTCTCTTTGCCGTTTGCCATAAGCCCTTCACTCTTTTGCCATATCCTCTTTACCGGATAGCAGCCGCACATCTTCCAGCACCGGCGCCCTCTGATATTCCCTGCCGTCTTCCGTGCGCCATACATCACTTTCATACTTTTGTGCAAGGTAGTCCATAATCTCCTCCGGAATCTCCTCACCATGCAGAACCCAGAGTCTCTGGCTGACGTACTCTGTGGTGGCACCCGTATTCACAAACTCCACCTGATGATATTTATCCGGATTGTTTATCAAATCCTCCACCAATCCATGTCTTATTCCAAAATAATCCTTTAAATAGGCCACCCCCTCGTCGAAGGTGTCATACTTGGCATTAAAAATCGTATATCTGTTCGCATCCTCATCACCCCAGCGAATGGTATCCATTCCGATGGAAGCGTTGATCTTGGCCTTCTGCTCATCTATATAAGAAGTTTCATAATGATCCAGCAGCTTTCTGTAACGTGCATTGTAACTGTCAGCCACATCCTGGCGGAAATAGGGACTTTTAAAAAGTTTCTCCCCCAGACCAACCGTAAAACAATCTAACAGCTCATACTGTGACGACTTCACATTTCCCATGGACCTGTCGTAATCCCACACCGGTCCTGCATAGAGTTTTCCGTCATCTGCCACAAAATAAAAAGTACTGGCCCTGTTGAGATCTGCCTCGTTGGATATCTCATCTAAGAGAAACATCTGTATGAAGGATTCTATATCCACCATCTCTTTCAACCGCTCATAGGCTTCCAGGGAATCACTCTCTTCGATCAGCCGCGCCACCTCGTCCATAAACGCCTGCATCTCTTCCAGTTTTTCCTCAGAAATATTCTTCGGGTATTTTATCTCATACCAACCTGCCTGACTGTCAAGAAAAGTGCTGTATGCTTCTTCCTCCTCAACCCTGCTGAAAAAAACACCTTCCAGCAGACAGCCGTCCTTAATTTCTATCCGTTCCCTGGTAACTTCCACACGCTCGCATAACAGATAGTTCCCGGCATATTCCCCATTAAAATAAACATCCGCATAGGCACAGTCCACCGCATAGGGAACCCCCATCTCCTGGGCAAGGTCATAGATCACCCGGTTGCGCATACGGCTTAAATCATAGGCATTGGCCTGCAGGACCCACTTTTTGGCCTGTCCCATGCCCAGCACATCCGTAGCCGCCGCGAAACGGATGCCGTAGGATTTCTTAGGTGCCAGGAAACTGGAATATCCCCTGCCGGAGACTTTGCCAAGCCGGCCCGCACTGTCCACCGTACCGTCTGCAAGCACACATAAAAAAGAACCCACTTCCTCATGTGTCTTATCCTCATTCAGATAAGCCATGGAACCGGAATCCGTCTCAATAAACACCGCCGGCAGGGTGTCTGACTGCAGCAGTGTGAGACTGCAGGTCTGTGCCGCCTGTCCCTTAAGCGCATAAGTCATGGTCTTAACCTGTCCTGGCAAAAGAAGGAGCCTGTCCCCGTCACGAACCTGTGTGCCGTCCAGCGTCAGATCGTATTTTCCTTCATCATATTTCCATATCAGTGCATCCAGATCCACAAAGGAAGGCAGAAAAAAATATGCCTGCTCTTCCTGCCTGAAAAGCAGTACCTCCTGATCTCCTCCGGGGACTTCTATCTCCAAGGCAATCTCTTCATAACCCTCACTGAGCATCCGTTCCCCTTGCGCCTCATCTGCCTCTTTCGCCGCCTCTTCCTCAAGCTGTGCCAGAAGCGCCGCATTCGCGCTGCCCCGCTCCCCGGCGGCATCTTCCGGCGCCGGTTCGAGTCTGGCTCCATACAACAGCACACCGCAAAGCGCCAGCACCGAGAGCCCATATAAAATATTTCTGCCTAACCGCTTGTTCATTCTCTGTCCTCAATCGTTTATCAAATCAACCGGCACTCCTGCCAAACTGAAAAAGCACCTTTATGCTTCTGCGCAGTGTGATCCACAGGGGAAATCCCACGCCGTTTCTCTTAAGCGCCTGATATCCTTCCTGAAAGGATACCAGATAATTACGAATACCGGCATTGCTGGTACCGCCATAAAACATGGCCACCAACACCCTGGGCACATAGGCCAGCCTGTTCTTTTCATCTTTTAAGAACCGTACCATGAATTCATAGTCTGCCGCACACCGATAAGAGGTATCATAGAGACCATATTTTTCATATATTTCCCTTTTCAAAAAAAGAGTCGGGTGCCCTGGCATCCAGCCCTGGGAAAGTTTTCCCTCCCCCATGTGCCACCGCCTGATAATCCGCTCACCCTCCACATACACAAGGTCGGAATGTGCACCCACACAACCTTCTCCGCCGGCCTCAACTGCCGCCGCCAGACTGCTTACCGCTTCCGGTTCACAGAGCCTGTCATTGCACACAGCAATGATATCCCCCGTGCTGAGGCGATAGGCCTTGTTCATGGCATCATACAATCCCTGGTCCTTCTCCGATACCCACCGAAGGGAGAGTCCCGCCCGGTCCGCCGTCCTGTTCTCAAACTGCCTGATCAGTGCAACGGTATCGTCTGTGGAGCCCCCGTCCACAATCACAACCTCAATATTCTGATACACCTGTTCTTCTATGCTCTGTAAAGTGGCCGCCAGATTTTCTTCTGCATTGTAAACGGTCACCAACAATGAAACCTTCTTCATACTCAAATCCTTATGTCATTTATGACTTTACTCTTATTCATTCTACCCTGTTTTTCCATAAAATACAATAATGCACTGTCCTGCTGGACATCCTATTATGCATGGTCCATGTCCTGAATGGCTGATTCATTACTTTCACGCTTTTAATAGTGCCTTTTTAAGCGAGAAAGTAAACTCCTTGTTCCAATCACGGCGTTGGTAGTTTATACAATAATATGTTGTAATTATCTGCGGAGTATTTCAATTTACAAAATCCAAACTACAACTTTTTGTTGTGTGCTAGGATTTGTAACAACATTCTTATTGTCAAACCGGACAAATACTGAAAGAGAGGAGTCTGCCGGCGCAGAAAGAACCAGATATGAAAGAACTACGCGTGATCATCCGGGATTTACGAGAAGATAATGATGTCAAACAAAAGACGATAGCCGAATATCTCGGTGTATCACAGCAGACATACTCCAATTATGAGAACGGCCACCGTGATATTCCCATCTGGGTCGTGGCTAAACTTGCACAATTCTATAAAGTCAGCACAGATTATCTGCTGGGCACAGATACCAGTTATCTGGGCAATACCAACCTGCACAGCAAATATCTTGGCGACATCACCCTGCACGATGTGGTCTATGATCTGCAGAAATTCGATGCCAGGGAAAGACGGGATTTATTGAAATATATTAAATTTTTGAAAAGTTCTGACTGAGCGAAAGGAACAAGAAAGGCTTAAAAGTTTTTTACTTTTAAGCCTTCTGTACATCCTCCCTGTTCAATCATAATCCACATCGTACTCGATAATATTCCCGGAAACTGCATCAATCGTATAGTCGTACTCTGTTCTGCCGGAATAGAATTCAATTTCATATTCCACTCCATCGTCATCATTCTCTAACTTTGCTTTTGCAAACTGTACATCTGATTCGTTCAGCCGGGCATGGTTTAGTGCAATCTCTTTCGCACGGTCGACTCCAATATAATTATTGCCGGAGCTGTTTACGGCACTGTTTGTCGGGTCCGTCTGAATCTGAAATTGCTCAATATTCTTTTCAAGCACCGTTCCGCTGGAAGCATCAATTTCATATTCGTATTCTATATCAGAAGTATAAAATTCAATGTCATATACCTGCGTTCCATGGTCATGATCAAGTTCTGCCTTCTTAAATACGACATCTGATTCAGACAGTCCTGCATCCTTAAGCGCTGCTGCTTTCGCCCCATCAAGGGAAACTTCCTGTGGCTGTACAGTGCTATCCCCCTCTTTATCAGGCTGATTTCCTGCACTTCCTTGCGGCTTCATGGGACTATTGCCATCCGAAGCAAATTGATTTCCGGTATCTTGCGGCAGATCCCGTATATCATTATTACTGTTTCTTTCACTATCAATGTCTCTTGCAATAATATCCCCATCCTTAGCCTGAATGAAATATTCATACTCTGTACCGTCGCTGTAGAAATCCACTTCATATTGAAAACGTCCGTCATCAAATTCAAGCCGTGTACGCAGAGCCGATGCTTCTGCTTCGCTCAAACCGGCATCTCTGAGAGCGACAGCCTTTGCCTCTGCCTTAGGAATCAGCGTGCTTTTGACTGTAATTACGCTGGCGGCTGCAAGAACGACCACTGCACAAATCACTATAATAACTACCTTCTTTGGTGTACTGAATAAGCTTTTCATATCATCTATCCCCGCTTTCCTGTTTTTATACAAGTATTTCACATCACTCTAACAGATAATATTTCTCCCCAAAGTCAGTAACAGATGCATAGACCCTGCCATTAACGACCACCTCTTCCGGAAGGCTCCCAAACCATATGACGCAATCCGGTGTAAATTCCGTATCCGCGTAAATCGCAGATTCATTCTTTACATTAATGTGTTCCATCCTGCATCCGTCAACCATCATCCACAAAGGATACTCGTAATCATCCGCTTTCATCAGATAAAGCCCTGCCGATTCATATTTCCTGGCCTTAATCTCATCCGTCAGTGCCGCATAGTAGGCCGCCGGATCCCGCCTGGAAGCAAAGTATCCATAGGGTCTGTTATTGGCGCCCCGGTGGGCCCAGATATCATAATGGAAATAAGTCACGCTGATGGCTTCCATCACGCCCAGAAAGACTGCCACACCCACCAATGCATATCGAAATGGCTTCCGCTTCTCCCCCTCTGTGCGCAGCTGCATCTGATAAACAATCATCGGACACAGGAGCGCCAGATAGGAGACCATATATCTGCTGACATAAGGTTCCCAGCGCAAAACTGTGCAGAAAACAAGAAAGGCCGCTGCACTGGTGAGAAAATACCCGCTCTGAAAGGTCTTCCAATCGGTCTTTTTTATCTGCCAGATTACCCAAATGGCACAAAAGATAAACAGCCACATGACAAGGGGATTCACCGCCGTGTCACAGCCATACGTGTTAGCCCTGTGTAATCCATATTCCAGACCATTCTCCGCAATAGACTCCGCATTGATTTCCACCTGCAGGATCTCGGCTGCCTTCACAGCAAATTTGGCAAAGAACTCCTCACTGTCCTTCAAAAGCGGTGTGGGAAGATTAAAAGAGAAATTTTTCATAAAATTAATAAAAAGGTATCTGGGCTGAAGTGTCCCCACCAGCTGACGCGCTCCCGTAGCAGAACTTGCATAAGCATGAAACGTCTTAAAATTCCTTAAAAGTTCCGGTACGATCGGCAGCACAACACAGGGCAGGGCACAACATGCCAGCCGGATCAGATGCCGCAGCCTGTCCTTTCTTACGATACACACGATCAAGAGCCAGACTGCAAAAACTGCCATGCCGATACACACCGAAGGCTTCGCAAGATACCCAAATGCCACACACAGTCCCATCATGCATACCCTGCTGATATTGCCGAAATCCACTTCAATCCTGTCCTTTTGGCCTGTCAGATCCAACAGTAAGTAGACAAAGAAGAGCAGCCACACCGTGGCAAAATTATCTACCTGTGTGGTAAGCGCCTCCGCATAGGCAATGGGCATGGACATATACAAAAGCACCGCCAGGAATCGAAACAGCCTGTTACATCCCAGCTTTTGCGCAATCGCCCCCACCATGACGGCACAGGTCAGATAAGATACCGCCTGCAGCATATTAAACAGAAGATCATGCCCCCTGCACAGAATGTATACATGCAGGTTCACAAACTCTGCCAATACCGGACTGGAAATCTGTCTCACACTGTTGGTGGCGTAATGCTCCACCGAACGATTCTGGGCCCAGTAAGCAATCCTGGGCAGATGATAGGTCATGGAATCCCAGTTATTGGGCGTTGTGACCAGGGCAAGAAACAAAACGACGGCTCCTATAACCAATAAAATGCCATAATAGGGCGCTTCCCTGAAAAACCGCCGCACATCACCGAACGTTTTCCGCAGACTGTAAACCAGTCCAATCTTCCCTTTCTGGCGGCCGTCACTAATCTGTCCCTCATATTTCTTCCACTGCACCACAAGCAGAATAAGCAACACACAATCAAGCAGACCCCATACGCCAAACAAGGCAAGGAAGCGCACCGCATGCCAGACAGATAGTACTTCCGTCGCCGCAAACAAAAAGAGCATCCATGCACAACAGGCCCCAATATATGAACTGAGGCCTGTACTTTCCAAGTGCTTTCTTTTCCTATACAAATGAATATTACCACATAACGTCGCTATCGCAAGTAACATTCCAATTTACCTTTCTATACTCTTTCTTTTTGGAAAATAACACAACATTGCAGGAAGAATGTCAGCTTTATCGACATTCTTCCGTATGAGAAGGAGTTGCTTTTGCAACTCCTTCTCATACATTTATACCCGGCTCTCTCCGTCATGGGAGATGCAGTTAACCTGCGTCATGCAATCCATGCCCGTAATCTTCTGAAGCAGTTCTTCCTTCTTCGCTGTTCTGATCTCAATAATCAGTTCTGCCTCTCCATTCTTAATGCATCTGGACTTTTCCTTATGATACTTACAGTTCTCTTTGATAATACCCTCAACCTGTGCATAATCCACCTTCTTAGCATCTGCTCGTAACACCAGCAGATCCGGTGCCTTAGCATTGGGAACCATATCCAGAACCAGCAGCAGTATGGTCATCACGATACACAGTACAAAAGCAAGGATATAAAGCCCCACGCCTACGATGATACCCGCGCTGATGGACCAGAACAAGTACAAAAGGTCCAACGGATTCTTCACCGCATTACGGAATCTGACAATGGACAGCGCGCCAACCATACCCAGAGATACCAAAAGATTCGACTGCATGGCTATCATAATAGCAGCCACAATCAGCGGCATACCCGCAAGCGTCACATTCAGATCCTTGGAATAAAAAGCCGACTTACTGCTCAGCTTGTACACCGTAAAGATATAAACGCCCACCAGACAGGCCAGCACAATGAGCAGCAGAATATTCATCACCGATAGATTAGTCCCTCCGCCCAGACTCTCATACACACTACTTTTAATGACATCCTTAATTGACATGATTTTTCTCCTTTACACTTTCGCTTATTGTATCTTGTTAATACACTACGCGGCATTGACACGCGCTGCTCGGTTATGAAACCTCTTATTTAGAAATCTTCCGCCAGCCTGCACAGCTGATACTTGGAATAGGCTGTCTGCTGCATATTCCCCAGTTCCAAAAGCTGTACCAGGAAATCCGGTATGAACTCATCATACTTCACTTCTAATACTTTATCACACTCACGCAAAAAATCATAGCTAATATTTGATTTTCCAAAATCCTCAGTCCGGCTGCTGGCCCGCACATTTCTGTCAAAGGTAATCCTCACATTGCCGGGGCCAAACACATAGGCCTTTCTCTCATAAGCCACTATCACCTTAGGCCGCAATCCCCTGGTCCTGACCGCTATGTTGAAAAGTGTCGCCGGATCCTCGGCAGATGCCGAATCCGCAATACATTCACCCTTCACCAGTTTCTCTAACTCTTCTTTTGTGATGGACTTTGACCGTTTGATGATCCTGCTGTCTTTCTTGGACTTTACTTCCAGCTTGATAACATCCAGAGAATTATTATAAATCCTGATACGGTACTTGTCCCGCAGGTTGACGCCATCCACTGTCTCCTGCAGACAGCTGTCTGTCAGATCATCGAAATACAGGCTTACAACACTGTATCCTTCCGGATGACTCTCATTGCTGTCCGGCTGCAAAACGCTCTCTACCCTCTGTTGCAGCACATACATATCCGTGTTGCTGCAATTATACTTATTTTCTACCCGATACATATTTTCCCCTTCCTCGTACATCCATTGCTGAATTATTATTTTCCATGCCAGCTCTAGGTTTTGTGACAGATTTCTCTTTTACGGCTTTCTGCTCATGTAACCGTTCTCTCATTCCATCCGGCCTGACAGAGAGAAATCCTGATAAAAAGAATCCAGAAAAGCCAGCCTGCCTTCTACATACTCATAAATATACTCATCCTTCCACTTCTCACGCCCATGCTCTTCCCAGCGGATATAATTTCTGTCATAAGCCCCTGAGCCGTGAAGATAAGTAAATTCCTCATCCAGCATGGCAAACAGCCTCTCCTTAGAGAGCACATCCTTCCTGAGCTGCTGCCAGCGTTTTCGCGTAAGATTCTCAATCTCATCCGGATATCGCCTGTACATTGCCTGTATATCAAAGCTCCACAGGGATGGATCCTGAATCCGTTCCGGATGATACAGCTTTCTGTCAAAATCTCCATCGTAAGTACTCTGGCCCCAGCTGAAATTAAGATCCCATGGAACTTTGATGATCTGATACTGCTGCGGCCCGTCACGCATGTACTCTGCCACGAAACAGATATTCTTTCTGGCATTATTATCTTCCGCCCATGTCAGCATCATAAAAATATTATAGTCTATAGCATTCTCCATATTCAGCAGGGAAGCCGCTTTATCATAATCTGTCACAACATCCACGGCACACACGTCCAGATACTCCTTGAGCGGCAGCCAGATATCCCTGTCATATTCTTTGGGATATTTAATGTCGTAGGCCACACTCAGCCCAAAATCTTCTTCTATACTTTCATCCGCAACCTGAAATCCATGACACTTATATAAGATATCATTTTTATCAAGTCCCAGCTCTTTTGCATCCATTCTTTCCACCAGACCATAAACACCCATGTAGATATCGTTACAGAATACTTCCACATATTCCATTCTGGTGCCCTGATCTTTACGGACTGTATTATTGGCCGCCATATTCTGCCACACATCATAAGAAAACTTATTGTGAATCAGCCCGTCATCATCCCACAGGGCCACCAGCACCCAGTCTTCATCATTTCGCATCCCAAAAAGCGATAACTTTTTTTCTAATACCAGTTTGTATCCCTGCTTGGGAAACCCTTTGGAACTGTCTCCCCTGGCAGAAACCTGACACCCGACAGCCTGGTACTGCTTCCCCTTGGACTTCACATCATGCGTCCACATTCTGGCATTGGAGACAGCGCCTTCTCTGTCAATATCCCTGCCATCTTCCGTCTCAATGACCATCACCGGCATCCCTGTAAATACCACCTGGCAGCTATACCATGACGCACCGTCCACACAGTACAGGGTAAAAGCATGTCCCTGGGCGATGGCCTCTGTATATTTCCCAAAATATTCATCTTCTAGCCAATATAAAGTGCCATCCCCGGAAGATAAAATGCCGTCCCAAATCTTTTCACTCATGTTCTGGGGCAGGTAATACTTCTCTGTGATACCATCCCAGGCAACTTCGTGGTCGTTGTAAGTAAGGGCCGGCCTGTGCCCGGCGTCCACACTGTCCCCCAGCCTGGTATGAAGTTCTTCCTGTGAGACAATGTCTACTGCCAGACACCGATTTCCCAGTCTGAACGTAATCTCCCTCCAGTTTACCAGCAGATACAAAAGGACGATCAATATGAGGATTTGTATGATTCTTTTGCTATAATATCTCCTGCTCTTCATGCAATACGCTTTTCACCCTTTTTCCCGGATAACCCGCGCCGGAATGCCTGCTGCCACCTTGCCGGACTCCACATCCTGCAGGACTGCCGATCCGATGCCCACTATGGAATCTCTGCCCACACGGCACTGGTTCTTAATAATACTTCCCACCACCAGCGTATTCTCCTCCACCGTAACACTGCCATAAAGATGAGAGCAGATCAGATTTACATTGTCCTCAATCCTGTTATTGTGCGCAATCAACGTACAGGGACCTATCTTGACACCATTTCCAATATAGGTATCGTCAATGGTGCCCCGCTCGATATCCACATGACTGCTGATAAACACATCATCCCCAATCCACACACCGCCATAATGCCTGATCATGACTGACCGATTCCCCTCTTTATAAGCACCGAAACCATCTTCCCCAATCATGGTAAGCGCCTGAACCGTACATCTTTGCCCGATCCGTACCCGATTCTTAATCACCACATTATCGGAGATTATCGTATCGTCACCAATGACCACGTCTCCAGTGATAGAACAATTATGCCCAATCCTGACATTTTTACCCAGTTTCACATGAGGCCCGACCACCGTGCCACGACCAATGGGCTCCTCCTCTTCTTCCGGTATCGCAAAGAAGTGTTCAATCACAGAAAAAAAAGCCGCCTTGGAATTTCGACATATAATCTGATTGGGCAGGGGAAGTTCCACGCCTTCCTGCACAATGGCCAGTGCAATATCCGGCATCCCTTCATGCCATCTGTCCGCAGATTTGATCCAGGTCAGCGTCCCCTCCCGATAAGCATCCAGAGAAGAAAAACCCTGCACCCTCTGCGGCGCTGCAATCTGCATACGATATTCCTCTTTCTCCCCGGCCAAAAAGGCAACTATCTGCTCAACGTCTGTCATATATCTTCTTTCCTCAGAAATTCTTTCAGATCACGCAAATTATCACTCAAATCATCATAACACTGCCCGACCCTGCTTGTACAGAATCTTTTCAATTCTTCCGATGCACTTTGTTCCTTCTCGTCATACCAGAAGGGATGTGTCAGCACATGAAGCCTGTCATATTCCCCGCTCTCAATAATCTGCGCCACATCCTCCTCCCAGTTCCTTCTGGAATCTGTCACATACTTATGATTATGAAAAAATTCCGTTCCGTAGCTGTTCACAATCCTGCCGCCGGCAATCTGATAATCCGCTTCCAGTGTGGTCTTAGAAGGCCTGTGCATGGAAAGACTTCTCACTTCCCGCCCCAGGCACTGCTCCAGAAGGGCCGCCTCCTGTTCCATGGCCTGCACCAGATCAGACTTCTCATCATACTTTACTTCATCAAAATGCAGCCCCACAGCATGTCCCAGATCACAGATCCGCCGCAGATAGTCCTCATTCCTCTTAGAGAAAATATTATAGAAATTACTGCTCACCAACACAAAATAGGTAGAACTGACATTCATGTCATGTTCAATCTCAGCCATTTTGACAGCCTTTTCTATCTGCAGATCGATGTCATGTCGGATGATCACGCTTTTGTCTGCCTGCTGGTAATTGTGGTAATCGCAGATAGTGTAGTTGTAATCACGTAATAGTGTAATCAAATCTCTGTATGCTTTGTAAGTGAATTGCATTTGGTTTAGCCTCCCTAATCTCACCATACATTACCGCTGGTATAGATTGTATCCTTTTATAATCAGCTTCTTTCAAACTTCTTTACAAAACTTCTTTCATTTTTATTATTTTCCCGAAAAAGGAATATCTCCCATTGTTGCTATGGTAACGCAAATGCAGTTATTTTACAAGTATATTCAATTTTCTCTCTCAATCACACGCAAAACCGCCCCAACCAGTTTATCAATGTCCGTCTCCTTTTCCAGCACATCCCACTCATCCTTTAAATAGGCATACTTACTGTCAAGGTCTCCCCTGATCTCATCCATGATGGCCTTGGCAGCATATCCTGTACTGCCCACAGGAATAATCATCTTCCCCATCGCTTTAGAGATTTCAAATTCCTCCAGGCATCCAGCCGCGTTTATCACGTCTGTGCCCACTATCTTATTGCCAAATATAAATACACTGACTCCGGCCTCCTCAAGAATGGTCCGCCTATACTTTGTATGACTGGCTTTTCTTTCATCAGAATCGTGAATATTCTGCGGAAACGGCCTTAAACATAAGCATTCCTCCATATGTTTATATTGATTCCCATAGATTTCATGCAGAGCACCGTTAATGATGGACGAACTGATGGCGCCTCTGCCAAAACCTGATATTACCTTGTAATCATTCCGGACCAGTTCCTTTGCCAGTAAATAAGAGAACCTTTCAGCAGCCGCCTGGTCCCAGACGCCGTCATATCTGTCGGCACTTCCTGCTATAAAGACATTCCTCCTTTTTACAGCCCTTTCAATGGTCTCTAATATATCTGTAATCTGACTGTATTCATCCACAATCACTGCCTGGATGCCATACCTGCTTAAGTCCTCTTCTCTGAGCCTTTGCTTAATTTCCCGATAGTTAAATTCCTCATCGGTTTCCCCTGGCATTCTTTCTAATTTTTTGAAAAAACAATAATGATCCCGTTTGTTCTCGCCAATCAAAGAATGAATCTGACTGAGGACATAATCAAGATTGGGATCCTCAAAGCTGAATCCGATAAAAAGAAAGGTTTTGGAAACCAGATCTCCTTTTAACGCTGTACGGAATAACGGCCTTTTACATTCATATGTCTCATAGTCATCCTTGGTCAGTACGGCATCGGCAGGAAAATTGACATCTCCATGCATTTTATATACAACAGCGTCCCTTCCGGGGATTGTAAACGCCAGCTGTTCCTGTGTAATCTTCACATCCGGTTTCCTGTTGCTCTCACGAAGTCCCTCCTCGAGCAGATGATCATAATTGGTCGTCCAATATGTAGAGACCGGTAATCTGGTTACTATTTTCACATTTTCATTGGTCACCACGTCTTTTGAAAAGGCATCCACAATCGTCTGATTGATAGACCCGCGGGTGCTTCTCCGGTTGCGATAATACTGCGCCACAGAAACTAAGTCGTTTTCTTTATCAACATCCAGATCTATCTCCTGCGCCAGCGGCCTGAGAAGGTTTTTCCAGTCCACATACCCGGACGGTCTGGATAATCCGGCGCCGGCAAATATTGCCGCATTTCCCTCCTGAATGGCTTTCGTGTAATTTTTAATCAATTCATTTGTGCTCGCCATAATACTGCCTTTCTCCGTATTTTATCCTATCATCGTTATCATTTACTAACTTATAATTACAAAAGCAGCTGCAAATCCATTCTACTGGATTCCTAAAAATTCCTTCAATCTGTCCTGTGGCATTTGGGGAAATCCTTCAGGCACGCCTAGCTTCCATTCACCATTTGCCTCCAGCAGGATCAACTCCCCGCATAAGAAACCCTCTGTCTCTTCCCCCGGTATGGAGCCTGTCTTCCCTGTAACCTGAAACCGCCCTGTTATACTTACCACGTCCTCTAAAACAATCTCACTGTCAAATCGCGTAAAAAGGTAATCATTCACAACATTGATTTCATGATCTGAGACAAATGCAATCTCATAAGGTTCGAATTGTATGTTGTATTCATCCCCATAACGCTCCGTTAAGCGCTTCCTCAGTAACGACAACTCCTCCTGATAAAAATCAGTATACAATGAAATAAGTTCTTCCTGATCTGCCTCTACTCCCAGTTCCTGACTCGTGATGGCCGGAACCAGCTCCACAAATTCCAGTTGTAAGGTATCCATCAGCATATTCACATCACAGGCCTGCAGCGCATTGATATACTCATCCATCAGCATCTGCCATTCTCCTCCTGCGTTATATTTCGACAAATCCAGAACCGCATTTTCATCTTCTCCGGAAACCTTCTCAGAATACGGTGCTCCGGAACTGACCATGTTCTTTCTATTTAAATATGTCTCTATTGTCTTCCGCCTTTCCTGGTACCGATCTGCCAGTACATAATTTCCCTGCCTCCGATATATCAGGGTCATATATACATACAGATCAATAGTGTCTTTGTCACTTATCAGAAAAATATTCTTCCTGATTTCCTCACTTGTTTTTAAATTCTCCAGTGCTTCTTCCTCCCTGCCTGCTATGCAATAATATTTCCCCAGATTAAAATAAGCGCGCGCAGTCCTGTTATGGTTCACTCCATATATGTATTCCGACAAGTCCCTTGCTTTTTCATAATACTCCAGACCGCCTTCTTCATCATGCTGTAAGAACATCAGCATATCGCCATAATAACCATATGTCTCCACCAAATCTATACAAGGAAATTCGGCATCTCCAAAGCTTTCCTGTATGTTCATATTCTCTTCCATCAAAGGAAATGATCTTTCTGTCTCCCCGCCGCTTCCCAGGCAGCGGGCATATGCTATATTCGTTTTGGCAAGTATTCCTTTGGCATCTTCTCCAAGCCTGTTCTGGCAGATAAACAGACATGCTTCATACCATTTCTCCGCCTCTTTCCTTCCGTCTTCATCGGATGCGATTATAGCAAAACCGTTAGCGATATCCAGGGAAAACATCGCCAGACAACGATATGTAAATACATCATAAGTATCCTTATCCTGATGACTCAGATAATCCTGCAGTGATAACATATCATCCCATGTAAATGTCTCATCCTGCTTTTTCATATATTGATCCATCAATAGATAGGGTCCACGAATTGCATAGGCATACTCACCAAGTTCATAGCTGACAAGCATCTGCACCCGATTCGTCACAACCCATATACGCAGCGGCGGTTCTGCACTGACCACTGTATGCGCATCTTCCAGACACTGCTCCAGCCTGCCTGTTGCATAATCATAATAAGTAATATTGGCAAGCACCGCCAATGCCGGCACGCCGGTTTCTCCATACAGCTTCTTCATGACCACATAGGCACAGTTCAGATACTCATAGCCCTCTTCGGGCTTTCCCATATCAAGGCATAGACATCCCAGCGCATTATTGATTGCCGCTGTCTCATAATCATCTTCTGTATATTTGTTCTCTTCCTTCAGCTCCAGGAAAAGGCTATAAGCTTCCCCATATTCCATTCCCTGCCATCTGGTAAGCGCGGTATCATACCTTTCATCCTCTGTATAAAGCTGACACACAAAAAATATCTGATCCCTGGTCATGATGTCTATGATATCATCCATCTTGACGGCAGGACTATCGTCAGCGCCGGTTCTATCGCTCGTATTTGCCCTATCCTGCATGATGATCCCAGCAGCCTTGTCAGGCATCTTAGCTCCACTGCCACAGACATAAACAGCCGCACACAACAAAATACAACTCAGTACACTGAGTCCTCTCCCTTTTATACTTACATGCCAGTCATCCCTTTTCATAACCCTGAATCCTCTTTAGTCCCAACAACTTGTTCCCATTGCAGCAGCTTATCAATCAGCCCGCTCTCCATCTCAAGCGAATTACAAATTTCCTTCGCATGTTCCAAAGCATCTTGTGCTTTCTCCTGATTACCGCCGGCCTCATAAGCTTTTGCAAGATTGGCATAATATATGGCTGTACTCGTATAATCGATGCCCAATATATTCTTCCTGATCTCTATTGCCTGTTCAAAAAGCGTGACGGCTGTCTCATAATCTGCGATGTCATAATAATACAGCCCAAAAGCGTTATATGCCGCGGCAGTCTGCGGATGATTCTCTCCATAGGAAGCGATTGACAAATCGCATGCCTTTTCATAATAAGATTCGGCCTGCTCCTCCTCTCCCGCAAGATGCAGCAAATCTCCATATACATCATAAACTTCCACCAGACCGGGATACTGATCCTCCTCAAACCCGAATAAATTAAAGGGTATTTTCACAGCCCGGTCTATGCACTCCAGCCCTCTCCTGATTTCCCGCCTGTGTCCATACACAACCGCCAGATTTTTATAAGTCTGCGCCGTAATCAAGCTGTTATCGCCTATGTAAACATTTTCCAGACAAATCGTCAGCGCCTGATTAAAAGCCCGCCTGGCCTTATTGCATTCTCCCATATGGAGATACACGCTTCCCTTGGCATTGTATGTCAAAGCCACCCATCTGCTGGCATTGCTATAATAATCTCTCTCCCCTTCCTCTAATTCAGAGCCATATGCATAATCCGTGAGCTTCTCTGCAAGCTCACCATTCTTCTCTATGCCGCTGTATAATCCAAGCACTTCATCATAAATGTCCAGAGCCTCTTCCCACTGCCCGCGCTCGTCCAGAATCTTTGCCTGCAGATGCTTTACCGCACTGACAACTGTCTTATCTTCTGCCGCATCCGTATCATCCAGAATTGCCTGACAGGTCTTTAACGCCGTTGCAAAGTCTCCTGTATAATAATCGTGCTGCGCGATAGAATACTGGACCGCCCTGGCTTCCAGACTCCTTTTTCCATAAGCTTTCCGAAAGGTTATATAGGCACTGTTAAGAAAGTCATAAGCCTCTTCATATTTACCCATGTCCAAGTACAGACAGCCCAGACTGTTATTAACCTTAGCCATCTCCACATCATACTGCGGAATCTGCTCACTCATCTCGTCATGCGCCGCAAGGATATCCCGCTGCGCCCGGTTATAGTCTAATCTCTTCCAGCTATACAGACCCTGCTCATACTGATGGCTGGCATTGTTAAGTTCCATGACCAGATGATCATTAAATTCTTCGTCAAACGAAAGCGGCTCATGATTCCGCCTGCTTGCACAGCCTGCCAGCCACACAATCATACAGACTGCAGCCAGCATACAAGCCGCAAGTCCAGCTCTTTTTATGCTGCTGCCAAACAGGTGATGATAAAGAAAGTGGCGTCGTTTTCCAAGATATCCGGCAAGCTTTTTCACCGTGGCATCCAAATACAAAGAATGATACTCAACCCCATTGTAATAACCAAGCCCACGCATAGACTCCGGAAGATTCTCTTCATCGCGCCATGATAAATCGCCAGCCTGATAGACTGGAATAATGGTTTTATGAAATTTTCTGGCGTATTCTATCTCCCAGCGGACCCAGTCATTTTCTTCTCCGCACTGCTCTAACGCGCCCGGCGGCAAGACGAGGACTACTTTGTCGCACTTTTTGATTCTTTCTATCAGCTGCTCATCGAATCGTCCCTCCCGCAGATTGTCTGCATCCAGGAAAGCAGCTATGGCATATCGATTCTGCAGTTGTTTTTTAAGAATTTTCGCCATTTCGAGCCCGCCGTTACGTCGGCGGTAACTTATGAATACTTTGTATCTCATTTTGGGATTCCCTCATAACCAACACCGTTCTGACTATCTCTGTAAATTTAATTATAACACTAAATTTCTTTTACTCATAGAAAAAAGCATTTACTTTATACTGTGAAAGTAAATGCTTTTTTTGATTTTTCAACTGTCTTTAATATCCTCTTGCCTTCTTAATCAATTTGATATTATAGTCAAAATCTCGTAACCGAAGGCTCCTTTTACCATACAATTTGATATACATATCCCGCGCCGTTTCCAGATAGTCTAATGCCTCATCCAAATTACCTTCCACATAACAAAGAAAAGAAAAGTTTGCATAGAGTTCAGCAACTTCCCCATGCACTGGCGGATATAGTTTCTTACATATTTCCAACGCCTCTTCCATAAGCTTATGAGCCTCTACTAATTTATCCGGATTCCCCTGACGCAAATAAACAAATGCAAGATTCCTGTAAGTAATGGCTAATTGCGTATGAACCTTCCCATAAATCTTTTGCTCAATTTCAATAGTCTTCTTATAATTTTGCTCCGCAGGAATCCATTGTTCCAGATCACTGTATACGGTAGCCAGATTGTTATAAATATGCGCCATAAGTCTGTTTGTATTCCCCAGTGAATGCAGACACCTTCTCTTTGCTTCCAATAAAGATTTCTTTGCCTGGTTTAAATCTCCCATAGCCTGATAAACCGCAGAGATATTATTTAACAGCGTGATTTCCGTCTCTGCATCCCCGCTATGATATCTTTTTACAAGCTCCTGAGATTTCACAAAACACTTCAGCGCTTCTGGCAGCCGTCCTGTTTTCTCATATGTCTGTCCCAGATTATTGTACGACATTGACAGCCTGTAATCGCTCTCGTTGCTTGCTTCCATTACTGTCTGAATGTTTAGCTGATATATCTCAATCGCCCTGTCATAGTTTTGTTCTATCATACATAATTCTGCAATATATGACCACAAATAAATCGTATCTAAAGAATGCTCTTTTCCTGCCCGTCTATAAATCTCCAATGCTTTATCACTGTATTCCGCAGCCTTCTGAAAATCGGCAATCTCTATATATCCACGTGCCATGTCCTCATACGCTGCCGACACTTCCTCCGAATCCGGTGGAAATATTTCCTGCACCAAAGAAAGCCTTTTCTGAAAAAAGGTCAGCGCTTCCTGATACTCACTAAACTGCATGTAAATCCTGGCAAACATTCTATAGGCGAACAGTTTTCCCTGATCCGACTCTACCGCTAATATTGCATCTCGATAACTGTCTGTTAGATTTCTGATCCATGCTGTTACTGTATGATCCAAATAATCTGCACACCAAAGCCATGCCTGTATTACTTTACATACCATGTTGACATCAGGCTCTCCCTCATTCATCTGCTCCAAAACATACCTTCGATACTCCTCAAACCGGCTGATATAAAGCTTTACATCTCCGGTATATTCTTTCATCTTATCGTATGTAAATACACTGTTATCCTCCTGTTCTGCAAAAGAACAATTGAACATCACATAGGTGGACAAATCCCTTGCCTGTTGGGACAATAGAATAGAAAAATAGGGTGTCATTCCAAACACCCACATTTTGTTGCATTCCATCAGTTGATCCCGCATATAGTTTAATTTCTCTATATATGCGCTGTCTCCCATCCATAAACCGCATAATTGCAGATTACATACAATTACCACCTGTGCTTCAGGTTTTTGATCCAATATCTCTTTAAACTGCTGAATATCCACAGGAACGTCTTCAATATTTTCCGCATAAACAGCCATATCAATCACAATCGTGCTCTTACGGTTGGACCGTTTCAGTTCCTCTGCCACCAGTCTCTGTTCCTTTGCTGTGGCTGCCTGATAGATACACATACCTCTGGTAGTATCTTCAATCATCAAGGACAACATTTGAAACTGTTCACTATCAATCTGTGCAATCATATGTTTAGCCCGCTCCTAATTTCTGATGCTCCAGAAGCCATTTTTCTACAAGCGGATGCAGATCACACCATCTTGTACCATTATACTCAAGCACAGCACCTACCTGCATCAGCTTCGTAATCTCTTCCGAAGAATTGACATGCTTATGGCCCTCATAAATGTCTTTCATTGCCGGAATCAAATCGGAAGAATAACACCCATTGATATCCGATTCTAATAAGTTTAGAGCCAGTTCCGCATCCTCAATGCTGATCGTATCTGCCCTGCGGACTCTGGCTCGAATCGCTGCCTTGCCAATACATCGAAATAAATCCCGTATATATCCTCCTGTCTGACTGATTAGCAAATCCAATACCCCATTTTCAAAAAGCCCTAAATCCGCCCTCTTCTCTACAATCCGCCGCATTGTTTCCGTACCTTCGGTATAGCCGGACTCATAATGATCTTTCACCCAATTTTTCAGTTTAATCATCGGAAGCTTCTCCGGATTGGGAAGCCATATCTGAATATTCCGGTACTCCTCTGTATATGTCAGCGCAATCGGAAACGTAACCAGCAGATGAATCGGTAATTCCGCAAACTTTGAACCATTTTCTTTAAATATCTTTCTGGCCTGCTCCAATGGAATCTTATCCAGACCATCCAGAATAATAAATGGCATCTTAGGGTAATTTCTGCACTGCAGTTCCTCTTCCAGATTATCAATCACCTCTTTGATTCTTGCCATCAATTCACTGCTTCTGGGACTGATACTCTGCCTGATCTGCCTCTTGGTCTCCTCACTGCTCTTTAAAATGCCCTTGATTTTTGCCATGATTTCAAGGACGTTCTTAAGCTTAACTCCCGCGCTGAATCCGCCCTCTACTTCCATCTCTTTTTGTTGGCACACCGTTGCATTGACTTCCTGTATTGACGTCCAATATGCAACGATATCGCTCAAGACATTCTCTTTGATCTCAATGTCTTTTTCTTTTGCTTCCCGGATAAGCAGATCCAGAATATAGAACAAAACTTCTGTATATTCCACATCTCCGGAGTCCAGATCAATATCACATCTTCCAAAACATACAAAATAGTTTTTTTCTTTCAGCTTATGATATAGCCGGAATAATTCTGTTGTTTTGCCAGAACCTGCATGACCGATAAATAACTTATGCAACGCGCTGTTTCCGGAATCTTCCGCCCGAATGACCATGCTGTCCACAAAATCAGAATATTTATCTCCTGTGCGGGCTTCTGTGGTTTCATAATAGAAATTCCTGAGTTCTTCTTCTGTGTGCAAAGGAGAGGGTGAAAAAGCATCCTGCATTTGTACGAGTTGTGTTGCCCTGGTCTGTTCCATAAATTTTCCCCTATTGAAATATGAAATATAGTTGTTATCTTATATCATAACTTTATTTGATGGTTTTTTCAAGTAGGCCATGGCGCTTGTTTGAATCCTTCGGATTAAAACGTACAGTACTTAGCGGGAGCTTAAGAGTATAGTGTCTCTTGTGCTGTGAGAGAAGCAAAATTAGCATAACGCAAAAATAAGCTATTTTAATTAATTACTATTTTCATAGTTGATACAATAAAATATTGTAGCACCTCATATAGTATTTCATTTTACGAACTTCCGTCTCACAACCATTTGTTGTGTGTTAGGATTTGTAACAACAATCTTGAATCGGACAATACTTAAGAAAGGGGTCTGCCGGCGCAGAAAGAACCAGAAATGAAAGAACTACGTGTGCTCATCCGGGATTTACGAGAAGATAACGATATCAAGCAAAAGACGGTTTCTGAATATCTCGGTGTATCACAGCAGACATACTCCAACTATGAGAACGGCTACCGTGACATTCCCATCTGGGTTGTAACCAAGCTTGCGCAATTCTACAAAGTCAGCACCGATTACCTGCTGGGTGCAGATACCAGTTATCTTGGCAATACAAACCTGCACAACACATATCTGGGAGACGTTACTCTGCACGATGTAGTCTATGATTTGCAAAAATTCGATGCCCGGGAGAGACGGGATCTGCTGCGGTATATTAAATTTCTGAAAAGTACTGACTGAGAATGGTATTAGAAGATGCCGAAAATCAATGAATATTGTAGTTGACGTCACCCCCGCATTTGTGAGAAGATTATGATATAAGAACACCTAAAGAATATCATTAGCTTACGTCGGGGATCATTTATGGATGAACTATGGGCACACGCATTTGAAATTATAGCCGGACTGGCAGCATTATTTGGTAAGGGAATTAAAATTGCTCCAAAAAAAGAATACGAAAAAATCACCCGAATCGTGGGTATCATTCCCTGGTTGTATTTAACTATAGACATTGTCACCAGCATCATAGGAGTTGACTTTGTTTTCTCAGTCCTGCGATTGTTACATAAATACCCGGCGATCACTTTCATTTACATTGTGGTTATCGCTATGTTGTCCCCCATAACAGCATATTATGAACGAAAAAAGTGCTGCTTTGAGGCAGATACATCCTACATTCCACTTACTTCCCTGTTCAATGTGGCAGGTGCCGCAGCGGCATGTCTTATGTTTGCACTGGCACATAGTATTATCCCAGATTTTACTGTCCTGAAAAGATTTCAGATTGAAAAGCTTGTGCCTGTCTTTATTTCCATGAGCTTCATACTTGTATTCCTATATCAGAGTGCGGAACAGAGCATAAAAGAAAAGGCTGCCAGCATAAATCATGATCCAAGCATCAAATGGATTAACCAGAAGATTAATATGCTGCACCTATTTAATGCCTATTTTGTACCTGTTATTTCCGCTGTTTATATTATTACCTATACCATTTATTGCCGGCTCTATCACATAACGCTGGTAATGGACGGAAAGTATATTCTCTTTCTTGTGATTACCCTGTTGTATTTTTATATCTTATCCATGCATTCCTATGAATATCTGTATAAACTGTTCCTGATTGTTACACCGGGAATCTTGATATCAAGTGTTTACTGGATGTCATGGTTCGTGAAGGACATCAGGATGATATGTATTGAGTCCGGTTTTATCGTTGTTAATCTGATTGCCTTTTCTCTGAGGGTTTTGAGCCGAAATGACACCCTGCATTTTGAGCAATGGCCAAAAGGCCCGAAAGGGTTTATAATGAAATGGGAAAAACTGTTGCGCAAAAATCTCTTTTGCATTTTCATTGTATTTATTGCCATCGTTGCCTATCTGTTCATCGCTCTGCTTCCCCTGATGTCCGAACGGATAACAGCTTCTGAGGCAGAAAAGTATATTAACGCAATCTGCAGCGGCACAGACCGTGACGCATCGCTGCTGATCATAGAAGCGCAGAATCTAGACACTTTTGATGCAGAGCAGAGTACCTATGATAAATTTGATTTTATGAATTTCATAAACAGAGAATTAGAGACTGAAATTGTGGAAAAACATATCACAAAAGAACATGAACTATTAGAATACGAGAATCTGTCTAAATGGTATCTGAGTATTCCTGCTGAATAAAAATCAAGTAAGCTTGATTGCGAGATGCGCTTCGCAGACTCGGATAACGGGAAAATTTCCTATATGATGGAATGATCAGAATTATGGGAGGCTGGATAATTATGGAGCAATTAAACGGAATTACAGACATGATAAATTCCTATACAGATCAGCTGGAGCGCTATGAAAGCCTCAGCACTTGGTACGCCGCTTTCAGCGCTGTATGTATTATGGTGGTATTTGGCTGTGCTATCGGCCTGATTTTATACCAGAAGGGAAAAGAAGAGCAGCAAAAAGGCCTCTATCATATCATACTGTCAGGCCTTTTTATGTTTATTCCAACAATCGTGACTTTGTATTTGTATGTGTTTGCCATGAATATGCGGAAAGTAGCCTTATACCGCGGGTATCTCAGTTTCCTGGAAGAACAGTGGAATTCCTTGGCAGGACTGGAAATCATGCAGTTTGACAATAAAATCATACCTGAATTTCTTTCTATCCAAAATTTTCCGGTCAATGGCTTAGGTCCTGCCGTGATGGGAATCTTCATTTTACTCGCTTTCGGTATTGGTTTTGGATTGTCCGCGTTCTACTTAAAGAAACTTCAGCCCTCCAAAACCAAAAACCTGTTAACCTGCCTGTTTTGTATTCTCATGGTGATATGCATATCATTCAGTGGATTATGCACCTATCATCTGAGCATTAATGACGCGGTTGTGGAAGCAGTTATTCATTTTTGTGGATAATAAAAAGCCGCCTCGTACGAGTAAACAGTAAATTCCGTTTACTATTCTATTATAAATTCTTCTGAATAATCAATTATTTCAGTAATAGAAGCCTTTTGCATGGAAAAATATCTGGGAATAATCTTCTTGATGCAACCATCCACCCGATAAAAATCAATAATATTAAATCCTCTGGCAGCGTCATCTGTTCTTGAAGCAGCATTCAGACGGGCACTTGGCGCGGAAACACAAACAGCCTTATTACAATACTTACCTCCCGCATCCCTCAATCGCCAGGCGGGCCTGAAGTCATGAGTATGCCCTGACATAATCAATTTAATCTTATTATCCTGGATAATCGTCTGCATCCTCGCCCAACTCTTCTCCCCATTTTCTGTTCCCGCCCTGAAGTTCTCTGGCGGATTATGCATTATTAATATATTACATGATTCATCATTTACATTGATACCAGAGGATAATGCACTACTCTCAATAGGGGATAAATCACAATAGAATTTTCCAAAATTATTTTCGCAATTATCACTGTTAATATTATACACCGAATTTAACGTTATAAATCGAATACCCCAGTCTCTGAAAGTTTCATTTATATGTATGGCCTTATCCATATAAAGGAAACTACCCTTATTCCTTGAAAGTTTATGCATAAAACGAACATAATTATTAAATCCAAGTTTTTGATTCATATATGTATTTGCCTTCTTTTTAAATGTTCCCATTTCTTTAGCACCAAAATCAAAATCATAATAATCAGATGCTGATACTGATAAATCATAATCATGATTTCCAGGCACAATAATAATTCTTTTCATAACATCTTCTATATCCTGTTTCATTCCCCAAATCCTTTTAATCAATTCCTCTAACCACTCATAAGCCTCCATGTATTCAGCTTTTTTTCCCTTATCCGCAACATCTCCGGTTATAACGATGATTTCCGGTTCAATTTCCTGTTCCTTCAAAAACTGTGCTATTCTAAAATGGTCATTAAAAGCCCCGCCTGCCACCTTTCCACCAAACTGCAAATCAGATAAGTGCAACACACTGAATTTTTCTTTATTGCCGCTAATCAGCAAATTCTTATACCTGCAAAACTGATAAAAAATTTCTTCCCCTATCTGTTCATTTGAGTCATTTTTATTAAAACTGTTCCAACTAATCAGTTTGATAATATTCTTATACTTCGGAACAGAAAGAATGACTTCGCTTGGTTCTCCTTCTTCCATCCACTTGCCGCTCACCAAAACAGTTGGAAGTGTCAATTCATATTCTTCCATGATTCTAAAAGCCGTGAACTTTTTAAACCAGACATCAATTATCATAATATCATTTTGCATAATTCTTGCACGATCAAAATCTGATAAGTCATTAATAATCGTTACATTATATTTATTACCCAACACTTTCAAATAAGTCTCATTTCTTTTGCTTTCATCGTCTATCACGACAGCATTAAATTTTTTCCTTTGTTCTCCCATATGCTTTCTCCTTCAGTGATTGATAACATGATGGTACTTCCATCTTCGTTTCCAATAAGTATTCTTGCTCAGCTGGTCTGGCAATAATATTTGTAAAGCAAAAGTTGACATCAAATGCTTCTGAATTCTCTTTAGATAAACGATTTTCCTCCAAAAACTTTCTTTCCACTTCTAATGCCGGTTGACAAGACCAGGATTTGATTGTCAACGTAAGACTATTAATATCAAACCGGGCCTCAACATCCATATATTCATTTGCACACTCCGAAAAATCTATTGGCCTTTTACAATGTTTCAAATTGTCAAGAAAATATCCAAATTCTTTTTCCATACCACTATTCCAATAATACCATTTTTTATGTTCGAGACCTGGAGATGAGAAATGGAATATTATTTTTTTCTTATGTATCTGTTCATAACGCATACACATTTTTTGAAAATATTTTTCTGTCTCCTCCGAAGTTGACACAAAGTAATTGCTTAATAAAATATCCAAATCAGCTTTGCATTTCTCTATACTATCCTGAAGCTCTTTACTGGAATCGATTCTATCACCTTCGTGGATTTCACGCCTTTCGTGAGCATCAATATCCAAATCCATCAGCCTCTCCGTCTCATCAATATCCCTTACTAGCTTTGGATAAGAAAATCTATCCGATATATAATTAGATGCCATAGACAATGGAAAATGTTTAGCCAATTCTTTAATGCTTTGCAAATCACTTCTTGCAAACGTACAGCAATCTACGAAATCAGATACTTTGGTAACATGTTCCTCCTTCAATTTTTCAAGACTTACATTATGACTGCTGCCTTGCTCATTAACACATAAGCCCAACAATGTTTTAGAAATCAATTTAAGGTCTCTGTCTGGCAGATAGAAACCATTTGCAAACGTAATCATCGTACTTTTATTCTCATCACTGTAAGAACTCAATATCGCCTCAATATTATTATCCGTTCTGATAAAATATCCAACAACAATAGCAAGATCCATGTTAACTGACTGCAAAAACAATCTTTTAATACTCTGTACATCCTTATTATCATTTAAATATAAAATTTCATTTAAAAGTTCATACATGGTCGTTGTATTTTGCGAAATAAGCATTAATGCTGCTAAACTCGTATAAGGCGATACTTTTTTCAACTTAGCCATGTTACCTACTAATTCCCTAAGAAGGCTCAGTTGCAGCTGCCTTGAGTTCTGGTTCCCAAATAAACATAATTGTGTTGAGATTAACTGTAATTTATTTTCTGGTGACAAGTCCGTTTTCTTTTGAATAAGATTATAAACAAAATCATCATCAAAAGATTCACACATATGCTCTGCTGCATACATATTCAATCCGATTGTACTGCTGATTTTAATTCCGTCCAAGATTTCATTATGTTTATCAGATGACTCTATCCCATGGCCTTTGATATTATTTTTAATACTAATATACTGCCAGTTTTTAATCCACTCCTGAACCCTTTTCCGGGCTTCCGGTTTCAAATTATGATCCATGTGCTTTATAATATTTAACGTATTGCAGACAATACACTGCGATTTATTATCCAAACGCGGAATATTCAACTTCCAATATGATTGGCTTCTATAATCCGCATTTCTCAACCTTCTCATATCTACAAAAGAAGAAAAACTGACCTCTCCACAACCGGCAGACAATAAAATATTCTCAAGTTCCACCAGGCTTCTTCCCGTATACAGACTGGAATCAATATATAAAATTCCTGTTTGCCCCGCTGTATAATGCCCCTTTATCCTTTCCAATATGAATGGCGAAAAAGCTATCGGTGTTCCTTTACTTTGCACATCCAGAAAATTAATGGGAATAATTCTTGAATCTAAAGAGGCAGGTATTATTTTCCTCAAAAATTTCATGGCATATTCTGTATATGTATTAGAATGATATACAATCAATTCACCTTTATCACCGAACTTATCATAATTGTAATTTTTCAAGGCTTTTTCCCAACTAGAATCTGCCAGATTTTTAATATACATGTTTAATGTTTCTGGGCTATCCGCTAAATAAAACAAAACTTTTGCTAATAGAAATAAAAAAACGCCATCCCTTTTCATATGGCTATATTGTATATAGCTGTTTATGTCAATTCCGATTAAATAATGATGTCTATCCGTTTGAAAATGTCCGTATTTGACTGCTTTAGGATATTTCTGTTGAAAATCCTCATAACTCTGCCTCTTATCTCTGATACTATTACTATAGATACTATCGACGTTTATCAATCTTTCCTGTTGATTAATCGATATCAGATTGGTTTGTCCCATTCTCTTATACAACCGATTATCCGGCTCAAAACAGTCAAAATATTCCTCTTTAGGCCATACTAATAAATATGCTGTATCCTTAAACTCCTTATTAAACGAAGGATGCGCAAAAAAGGCAAAAGTTATATCTACCTTCTGTTCACCATAGAAAGATTCTTTTGTATATCCCGAAGCGCAGACCCCTGCTATATTCATTACAAACTTTCTTCCATCTTCCCGATAGACAAGACTCGTATTTAATTCCCGACAAATTCGGGATGAAGTAACATCAATACTTCGATACTCTGCCATACTGTTTTTTTCAAGTCCACTCAATCGAACAAGCACATTCTTCAATTTATTATATAGTTCCTCATAAAGATATAGCCTATCTAAATCTAAATAACCTCTAACCGTTTTACCACTCGTCCACTCAACCTCACCATTTATAAATACTCTCTCATTCTGCATCTCCTCAAGCTTCTTCCAAAACAGCCACGAATCATACTTACGCTGAAAATTTGCCATTTGACATATTCCGACAGATAAGTCTTTATTACTGCTTTTTCTAATGCAGACATATTCTTTTGATAAATCAATGTCATATAATAATAAATTTTGGTTATTTTTAAAACAAGTCACGCCCCATTGCTTTGTTATCAAAATAATTCTATCAATATAATAATATTCTAGTACACTAAGGGAAAGATTATTAAATGTATAAAAATATGTAAGAATCTCTGAAGAGTCAATATCTGTAATATATATATTTACGTCCTCAAATCCTTCTGCAATCTTTACAATCACTTCATTAATATATTTTTTTAAAAGATCAATAATCTGATTTTTACTGTTGCCTGCTCTGGGACGCCACACAAAATTTCTATATTTCCCACTTATCTTTCCACCACGGCCTAATTCCACACAACCATTTATATTACCCGGGATTACCCAGACAGGTCTTCCATTTTCCCACTCATCTATCATAACTAAATAATCTGTTGTAAAATCAAAGTCCCTGTTTTTATACTCCTGGAAAACAGGATGAAAACTTGCCTTTCCCTCCCATGAATGCGAAACCAGATATACATTTTCCAAATCATCTGTATACGGTAATCTAAATCCCCAGCCCAATCCTGACGGTTGTGTCTTTGTATTGGACACAGCATTCTTTATTCTGCCCCGGTCACCATTTATAATATCGCTACAATAAGCGCCTACCCATTCATTACTGTCTTTAAACCATATATATCCTTTGTTCTCTCTGATTATCCTTGTTATAAAATGTAATCCACCATAAGCAGTTACCGCCTTACTCCCTTTTGACCGTTCTCCGTCTTTTAGCACTCTGCAAAACAATTCTCTTACAGGATACATACATTTTTCTTTCTTTATATTTAAAAAAGACTCTTTTAAACTGCCGCTTATTCCTATGCCCAAATCAAGGAAAAAAATTTCCAGCAAAGACTCGCTGCCTTCTAATATCTCCATCCCAAGAGCAGGACAATTCTCTTGTTCAAAGGATAATGCCTTCATAAAATCATAACTTTTTTGCCTATAATTGTTAATCACACCACAACGTTTCCTGATATAAATTCCAAATAACTTTTGTTGATCGTCTGTATAAGCATGTGCACTTACATTATCAATTAATTCTGTAAGTATATTATATATCTGCGTATTAATAGAATAGTAAACGGCTAAAGACAGCTGACTTCTTAAGTTCACAGACATTTCATTCTGGAGGTTAAGAACAAACTCCTTCACTGCATGAATATTCGCAACATCGTAAATCTGAGCCTGTAATATCTCTACCTCCCCATAAAACGTACTATTCTTATATTCTGCGAATTGAACTATATTTCGTTCTCCAATTTTTCTCCCCTTTGCGTCAACAACCCAAAAGTTATCTACCATAATTCGCAAAAAACCTTGTGTCGCCAAATACTTTAGGAATTGACCCTTTTTGTAATTCTCTTTTTTTATATCATTAGCTAAAAAACATGGTAATACCACAGTGACTTTATTTAACTTATGCTCCTTTACCAATAACATCAGGATGGACAGTAGCGGTAATGGATCTGCCCACAAGCAATCTGCAAAACTCATCCTGATAGAATTAAATGGATTTCCTGAAAATCTTCCCCGACTAATTTTTTCCTCTATTTTTCCCCACTTATCTGCCCATAGCTTACTGGATAAACATTCTATAATCTGTATATACAGTTCATTTCCTTTTAATGCTATTTTAAAATCACCCTGTGTCATTTTAAGTTCGCTTTCCTCTCCATGTTTCAATACACTGTTCCAAAACTATTTAAAATAATTGTAACGTTCAGTTTACTACAATTTTCGACATAATAGTATTGTAACACCTTTAAACCATATTTTCTATATAATTCATAAGTAAGCGCGCTGCTAATGACACTGCTTTATTTAAAACCTATTCGCATTCCTTATCCAAGCATATCCTCAATCCGCTCCACCATAACATCCCACGAAAATTGTCCTGCACTATCTTGAATATTTTTCTCCCAATCAATATTATTGTCCTCTCCATAAAACCTGAAAACCGCTTTTGCAATCGCTTCCGCATTTTTACTCTCAACCACATATCCGGTCTTTCTATCTTCAACCACATCAGGAAGGCCGCCAACCTCCGTTACAATCACCGGTTTTTCAAACCCAAATGCCATCTGTACAATTCCACTTTGTGTTGCAGAAATATAAGGGAGCACTACCACATCACAGGCCATAAAATATTTTTCTACTTCCTGATCTGCAATATAACCTTCCACCAATACTACACTATCGCCCAATTTCTTGACTTGTTCAAAGTAGCTCTGCTTGTCCTCCCCAAAATCCCCGACTATCCACAATTGTGCCTCTGGCATCCTGGTCTTAATCAATTCCATTGCATCCAAAAGATATTGCAACCCTTTATATGGCCTTACAAAGCCAAAAAACAACAATACTGGAATTTCCTTCGGAATCTGCAGAAGTTCTCTGGCTGTCTTTTTATTCATATTCTGTATCCTGAACGCGTTATAAGTAGGATGTGGCGTCACCTTATATATCGCTTCCTGCTTTATAGTCAACAAATCCCCTTCATCCATATGAGATTGTACAATATAACTACTGCCTGATTTTAAGACCATTCGGCTCAAAAATTTATCCAGTGGAAATCTTTCATGAGGGAACACATTATGACATACAAACATAACTGGTATCCTTTTCAATGCTTTACACAGTATATAGTAACATGGCGCAAAATATGGATGCCACCACTGTATGATAACGGCATCCGGTTGAAACTTTCTGATTTTCCCTGCCACAGACAATATATTGAAAGGATTCGCCGTGTTAATCCGATATTCTGTATCAGGCACTTCAAATCTGGTATCATCAAAATTCCTTTGCTCCTTTTTATAGAGAATCTTCGGATATTGCATCTTATATGAAACCATCTTTACCTCATGTTTCTTTCTCAATGCGCTGCATAACAAACTGGTATAATGCGCTATACCGCCTTTATACGGATACACCGGACCAATTAATACAAGTTTCATATTGTTTGTTCTCCTTTTAACGCAACTCTTGGTTCTCAAAATCTAACCTTATATCCATATACTTTTATCCCCATTGTTTCCGTTATATACTCTTATTCTTTTAATAAATTATTTTGTAGATGTGTGAAATAATATTTCTACTTTTTGTATTTTGGCTGTAAATAATCTCTTTCGACGGACCCAAAATAAGGCACACCAAGAATAATATATTTCTCAATATATAAAAATGCTTTAATTATTCAGTTGAATATTCTTGTGCGATGAAATCGCACTTCCAGAAATCTGGAAATCAGATATCCGGGAAGTGGAAATCATCTTATGCGAGTTTACTCGCGTAATGTTTTGTCTAATCCATAGACCTCACGCATTGAGAATTCATACTGGGAGCAGAAAATCGTTGAAAATCTCTTGCGTCTCCGGTGGAGCAGTTCGAAGATATCCCTTTGTTCCGAATCTGTTGATTTTAATAAAAGCCATTCATCCAGAATCAGTACAACAGGATTGGCGTACTTAGCCATGACTTTTTTGTAGCTGCCATCTGTCCGTACCATCTCTAAGTCAATAAGCAGATCAGGAAGGCGGACATACTTGGTATTGAAATA
>ERZ777305.588-NODE-588-length-58352-cov-4.542567_pt1 | contig 58352 bp, 83 predicted proteins | sample MGYA00374965_ERZ777305 | MGnify/ENA primary metagenome ERZ777305 (study PRJEB29328, sample SAMD00013331) | mouse gut metagenome | study: EMG produced TPA metagenomics assembly of the Metagenome analysis of fecal microbiota from mouse which was promoted...
AGGATACCAAAGAGGATACCAAAGAGGATACCAAAGAGGATACCAAAGAGGATACCAAAGAGGATACACAATCAAAGATGTATATGTCTAATGTTAATTGTAATATGTCTAATAGTAATTCTAATAAAAGTAAATTAAATAAATCTAAAGAATTAGATTCTAAGTATGAAACTGAATTTGAAAATATATGGGAAATTTATCCAAACAAAAAGGGTAAGGACCAAGCTAAGAAAAAATATATTAGCGCAAGATATCAAGGAGTTTCATATGATGAAATTTTAAAAGGGTTAAAAGACTATGTTGAATATTGCAAACATGAGGAATTGAACAAAAGATATATTAAGCATGGATCAACTTGGTTTAATCAGCAATGCTGGAAAGATGATTATTCAATAACCGAATCTAATAAGGCAGATAAATCTGCGTATAAATCTAAAGCAGAAAGAGAAGAGGAAGCCATAAGAGAATTTTATAGAGAACATGGAGTTGAAGAAGATGAGTGAGAAACAAGTAGTAGCACTTATGCATAGGATATCTTCTTATTTCTCCTTTAGCTTAGAAAAATACAAAATTCAAGAATGGTATAAAGTTCTTAGCGAATACGACAATGATGAAGTCAACAAGCAATTAGACGCACACTTGAAATCAGAAGCAACTGAAGCACCAAAATTGCATTTGTTAGTTAAACATCTAGAGAAGAAAAATGAGAGAAGAGCTAAAGACTTTGTATCTGTTTGTAAATTTTGTGGAAGTAAGATAGCCACAAATATTGACTTAATAAGCATAAAGAGACATGAAGAAAGATGTAGAAGTGTTCAATATCTAAAAAGAGTGTATAGAAAATACTTTAATCGAGAAATAGAGAACGAAGATGAATTGTACGCAATGGATGATAGGGAATTCAATGCCAACTATGATCAAGTTCTCAAGAAATTATTAACAATACCAACACTAAGTGAAAGTGAAAATTATTGTATAAATAAATATTTCAACAAAGACTTTGACAGCGAGGATATAAAAAATATAGCAATAGCTAAAGGAATTGAGGAGTAAATATGCTAGTAGCACTAGTAATAGTTCTAATCATTTTGATGCTTATTTCAACAGCAGTATTGTTGTATGAACGTTATTGGCTAAAAAAATTAATCAATTTTATCCAAGAGCATAATGCATCATTAATGACAAAGAACAAAGAACATGAAGATTATAACAAAGAATTGACTGATGAAATGAAGAAATTTATTAGGCATCAGCAAAATATCGAAAAGAAAATATTAGAAGGGAAGAAGTAAATGGAAGCAACAATTGGTTTTGCTGTAGGATTCATCCTAGGAGCAGGATTAATGGCAATAATCAGCGTAAACGCTTACAACAAGCAAACTGAAGAATTAAAAGAAGAAAAAGAGAACAACAAGGGGTTAGCAGACACGATTGAAGAAATTAGGAAGGAAAAAGAAGATGGAGAATAAATTAAATTTAGATGAAATAGTAAAAATTGAACAAATGCCTAAAGTATTTGAACAATTAGAGAAAATAGGATCGTTCATAGACGAAAAATTAGATGGCATAGAAGATCTAGAATGTACAGAAGAAAACAAGAAAGAAGTTAAAGAGAGAAGAACAGAGATTAATAACACTCTTAAAATTTTAGAAGAGAAGAGGAAAGAGATTAAAAATAAACTCAATGAACCTTATGATATTTTTAATACCAAATATGAAGAAACAGCCAAGAAAAAACTTGAAAATGCTAGTCAAGTATTAGGAGCTAAAATTGAGACAATAGAAAATATTCAAAAGAAAGAAAAAGAAGATAATGTTAGAGCATATTTTGAAGAATATGTAGTATCAAAGAATATTGATTTTTTAAAATTTGAAGATATGGGGTTAAATATAATTTTATCTGTTAGTGATAAAAAATTGCTAGATGACACAAAGGCTTTTGTTGATAAAGTATCTGATGAATTAGAATTAATAGAAATGCAAACATATAAAGAAGAAATTTTAGTTGAATATAAAGATACTTTAAACTTGTCGGATTCAATCAAAGTCGTAACTGAAAGACATAAAAAGATAGAATTAGAAAAAGAAGCTCAAGAAATTAAAAAGGCTCAATTGGAAGAAGAAAATAAACATATTCAAAGAATAGATACGATAGTTTCTCCAACAAAAGTTGAAGTTCCAAAAGAAGAGAAGACAGAAGAAGACATATTAGAGATGACTTTTAAAGTAAGAGGATCACTTGATAAGTTAAAAGAGTTAAAGCAATATTTAGTAGATGGAGGTTATGATTATGACTCAATCTAAGCCAAAATTTAGTGTTGTATTACAAACAGACACTTATCAGAAACTGATTAACAATACATTGGGAGATAGCGAACGAGCAAAAAGATTTATAGCAAGCATAAGTAGTGCAGTAGCAATAAACTCTGATTTACAAGAATGTGATGCTGGAACGATATTGAGTGGAGCTTTATTAGGAGAAGCATTAAATTTAAGCCCATCACCACAGCTTGGTCAATATTATTTAGTGCCTTTTAATAGCAAATCAAAAGGAAAAGTTGCTACATTTATTCTAGGATACAAAGGATATATTCAATTAGCAGTTAGAAGTGGAAATTACAAGAAAATCAATGTTATCGAGATTAAAGAGGGAGAACTAAAAAAATTCGATTTAATGAACGAAGAAATAGATGTTCAAATCATTTCAGATGACACAGTAAGGGAAACAACACCAACCACAGGATATTATGCAATGTTTGAATATTTAAACGGATTTAAAAAAGCCATTTATTGGAGTAAAGAAAAAATGATTGAACATGCAGATATGTATTCACCAGCATTTAGCAAAAAAGGCTATGAGTTATTAGTAGCAGGTAAAGTTAAAGAATCAGACTTATGGAAATATAGCTCTCATTGGTATAAAAATTTTGATGATATGGCAAAGAAAACAATGTTAAGACAACTAATATCTCGTTGGGGAGTAATGTCAGTTGAAATGAGAGAAGCATTTGAAAAAGATAATGCAGTTTTATATACTGATGGATCTTCTAATTACTTAGATGATATTGATATACCTGATGTACCAAGTATAGAGGAAAATCCAGAAGATATTGTTGAACCTGAATCTAATGATAAGACTAAAAATAAACCTAAGAAGGTTGATATAAATGAACTATAAAATAATTCAAACAGGAAGCCAAGGAAATGCCACGATAATTGAAGATACAATTTTAATTGATTGTGGTGTTCCTTTTAAAAAAATAGAACCATATTTTAGAAATTTAAAATTAGTTTTATTAACACATATTCATTCAGATCATTTTAATAAAGCTACAATTAAAAAGTTAGCAATACAAAGACCAACATTGAGATTTTGCTGTTGTTGTTGGATGACAGAAGAATTAATAAAATGTGGTGTTGATAAGTTAAGAATTGATTTGTTTACTCCAAACGAAGGAATGCACTATAACGATTATGTTACAATTAATTCATTTAATTTAGAACATGATGTGCCAAATTGTGGTTGGAAGATTCAGTTTGATAATGGTAAAAAATACTTTTATGCAACCGACACTTGCAGCTTAAAAGGAATTGTAGCAAAGGATTTTGATATGTACTTTATTGAGGCAAATTATGTTGATAAGAGTGAATTAGAAGAAAGAAAAAGAAAGCATATAGAAGCTGGAGAATTTTACTATGAAGATAGAGTAGAAAAAACTCATTTATCTCAAGTAAGCGCCTATGACTGGTTAATTCAAAATATGGGCAATAATTCAAGTTACGTTTTTATGCATAAACACATAGAAAATATAAAAGAGGTGTGATTATCATGCAAGAAGAAATTGAAGATAAGATAAAAAGAATAAAAGAATTATCAATAATAAACATATGCAGAGATATGAAAGAACATTTTACTAAAGAAGATGCTGAAGAAGAAAGAAAGTGTAATGAGGAAATTGAAAAACTCGAACAAGAGTTAAGAGATTTAGGTTACACAGAAAAAATTTATTTGTAGGAGGAAATATGAAAAGAGAAGATATTATATCTAAGATAAAAGAATTAGCTTACGAAAATGTAAATAAGAAAATTGAAGAAGAAAGATTAGCAACTGAAAAAAAGATTAATAGAGAAGTAGAAACAGTAGAAAAAATCTTAAAATACATAAACAATAAACTAGTATATAAAGATGTCGGAAGTTATTCGAAAATATATATTTTAGTTAATGAGAAAATATTCTTTGAAGATTATAGCAAAGAAGTTGATAGTTGGAAAAAAGGAATAAAAATTTGTGATTCGCGAAGCCGAGACTATGATCCAGTATTTGTAGTTAACGGAGAGTATTATTATGATATTCGCAACATCATAGGAGATTATGAACAACAATATAAAAAATATAGTGAGAAACTTTATAATTTGTCTGACTCGTTTAGAGAAATTGAAAAGAAAGTTGAAGAACTAAAAAAACAAGAACCTGCCATTAAGGAAATGATTGCACAATATCAAAGTATTGAGTTAGAAGAAAATATATCAAAGGAGTAATTATGACAGCAGAACAAATAATCAATGATATTGAATGTAGCATTGTAGTAGCAATGAATAAAAGAATCGTACCAAAAGCTATTGCTTTAAACGGTAAGACAAAAGAGAAGATAATGGTAACAAAAGAATACAAAAATATTAGTGCTAAATTAGAAGTATTTATAGATGACAAATTAGCTGATGATGAATTTAGATTGTTAAGGAAGTGATTTGATGAATTACAAAGAAGAAGATAAAAAATATATTGAAAAGAGTGGATATATTGCTTACTTTGATTTCACTGAAGAAATAATATCAGAAATTGTAAATACGGACGTAAGAGAAGTCGAAGATAGAGATTGGCAAAGACTTATTCAAATGCTATATCCAACTAATATGATAGGAAGTGGATTATTCCAGCCGATACTTATATTTAGAGTTGGACGTAATGGTAAACGAATTGATCCACCAATAGAAGCTTATAATGGTTTAGATGATATTAAAGACGGAACATGTTTATTATCTAGAATCATAGATCACATTGAAAAAAACAGCGAATTAAAAATTGATGACAGTTGGTATGAATTAAAAAATAAAATACTAGAAGCTGGTACAAATGAAGATTAGAGGAAAGATAGTTAACTTAGATTTAGATTATATAAGTCATAAACCTAAGTTGACTATTCAACTTGATAATCAAATGCTAGTTGGATATGACGAGATAAAAGACTTGGAAGATTTGGATATAACAATAGAAAAGCATAAAGAAAAGCGCAGCAAAGATGCAAATGCATATTGTTGGAAATTATGCCAGGAGATAGCTAACAAGCTAGGAAGTACTAAAGAAGAAGTATATCAAGAAGCGATTCATAGTAAAGGTCCATTCGAGATAGTACCAGTTAAAGATAAAGCTGTAGACAAGTTCATTAGTGCATGGAGTAAAAACGGTTTAGGCTGGATAGCAGAAGTGTTTAGTGATTCTAAGTTAGAAGGATTTACCAATGTAATTACTTATTATGGCAGTTCTTCTTTTGATACCAAAGAAATGAGTTACTTATTAGACTACTTAGTGCAAGAAGCTAAAAATTTAGGAATACAAACTCTAGCTGATTTAGAATTAGAAAATATGATAAAAGCGTATGGAATAGAATAGGAGAAATGTTATGAAAGAATTAACTAAAGAAGAAGTATTAAATTTAAAAGAAGGAACACAGTATGTCGTTTATAATCCATTTATTGACGATTTAAAGATAGAAATTGCAGGAAAGAAAGATATAGTACATAACAAATATTGTGAGCCAAGATTGAAGTTCTATGTGAAGAAATATGAAAGCTAGAAGAAATATGCAAATGAATGAAGATCATATAAAAAAAACAAAAATAGAACTGTATAACGATCATTTTGAAAATGCTAAAAGATACAATATACCTCATGCTCAATTAATCATTGCAGATATACCTTACAACTTAGGAAATAATGCCTATGCAAGCAATCCTATGTGGTATGAAAATGGAGATAACAAAAATGGCGAAAGTAAATTAGCTGGTAAAAGTTTCTTTGATACGGATAATGATTTTAAAATAAATAACTTCTTTGATTTTTGTACTAGGTATCTTAATAAGGAACCCAAGACGAGTGGAGAAAGAGGAAAAAGTAGTAATGCACCAGCTATGATTATATTTTGTGCATTTGAGCAAATACCAATGGTTATTGAACAAGGTAAAAAACATGGATTAAACAAAAGTTATCCGTTAGTGTTTGTTAAAAATTATTCTGCTCAAGTACTAAAAGCCAATATGAAGATTGTAGGAGCAACAGAATATGCAGTAGTGCTTTATAGAGAAAAACTTCCTAAATTTAGAAATAACGGAAAAATGATATTTAATTGGTTTGAATGGAAAAGAGATTCTTCTAAAGAATATCCTAAGATTCATCCAACGCAAAAGCCTATAAATTTATTAAAGAATCTTATAGAAATATTTACTGATGAAGGTGATGTAGTAATTGATCCAGTAGCAGGAAGTGGTAGCACTTTAAGAGCTTGTGCAGAATTAAATAGAAGTTGCTACGGATTTGAAATAAAAAAAGATTTCTATAATAAGGCTCAAAATGAAATGTTGAAAGATATTAAGATTCAAACAACAATCTTTGATTACATTAAGGAGTAGCTGAAATGATAGATTATGCTCTATATCATGGAGATAAATTTATAGATTTAGGAACTAAAGAATATTTAGCTAAGATATTAAACGTAAAAGTAAGGACAATAGAATTTTATCTAAGTCCTACTTATAAAAGAAGAACAAATTATCAAGGATATATCGTAATAAGAATAGAAGAAGATTAGGAGGAATGTAATTATGGAATTAATAAGAAAAGAAGATAAAAGGTTAATAATGACACAATATGTGGGGACAGCAACAGAAAAATTAGAATCAGGAGAAGAAGTAACTTACGAACTAAATACAACAATAAATCTATCTCCTATTATTCATTTTCCCAATGGGAATCAAGTGATATTTACTTGGGAAGATATTATTAAATTAGCTAAAGAATATAATCGAGTAAATCAAGAAGATAATCAGTCAGAAAAAATAACTTTCAACACTAACGAAGATATGTTATTTCAAATAGCAATGATGTCATTTGACAAATACAATAATCGTATTGCAACTATGAATGATCATCTAGGAGAAGAAGTCAGCTATCAAGACGTAGAAGGTGCAAAAAATGCACAAATAAATTATGAAAAAGAATTACTTGAAAAAGCAGTTAAGCAATTGCAGCAAGAAAACACTAATTTAAAACAAGCTCTTATTGATATAAGAAAATATATAAATGAAACTTGCTATGCTTTTAATTATGACGGAAGTCATTGTAGTTTAAAAGATAGTGAACATAGCAAAAGAATCTTACAAATAATAGATAAAGCAATAGGAGATGATAATTGTGAAAACCCAAGTAACTAAAGAGTTAGAAAAACTTCTTGAAAGGAAATTTGATAGCAGAAATGACTTCTTTGTATTTGAATGTACTTATGGTTGGTGTGGAACAGAAATAGTTGATTGTATCAAATATAATTGTCAAAGAGAAGTATCCTGTTATGAAATCAAACAATCATTACAAGATTTTCATAGTAAAAATACGTTATCTTTTTTTGGAAATAAAAATTACTTTGTAATGCCTCATTCGTTATATGAAAAAGTAAAACAAGAAATATTTATTAATTATCCGAATATTGGAGTCTTAGTGCCTATTAAAACTCCTGAAATCGGAGACAAAAATTATGAATATGATGTATATGACCAATTATTATGTGTTAAGACGGCTAAGAAACAACAATTAAAGGCAGATAAAGAAGTGATTCTTTCATCGATGCTTAGATGTATGCAAAGAGATTTAAATAGAGGAAGAAGATTTGAATATGAATAGAGAAATATTATTTAGAGGAAAAAGAAAAGACAATAATGAGTGGATTTATGGCTATTATGTGAAATTATATAATGATAAAGATAAAAATTTGCTTCATAGGATATATACAGGAAGTTCTGAAAAAGAATGTGATGAGTATTATGAGGAATATGATGAAGTAATTCCAGAAACAATAGGACAATATACAGGATTAAATACTAGTGATGGTCGAAAAGTATTTGAAGGAGACATTATTGACGAAACTGGTTTAGAACATAAAACAAGATGGCTTATTGTTTATAATACTCACATGATGGGATTTGCATTAAAACCATTGCACGAATCAGCATTGTACGATTTTATGCCTGTAAATGTAGAAAAAAGATTACCTGGAAAAATAATAGGAAACATACACGATAATCCAGAATTATTATACAAGGAAGTGAAGTAAATGAAGAAAGATGAAATGTTTTTTGATTGGTTAGAATTAACAGCAAAACTTATACAAAAATATAACTTAGATATTTTGTCAGTAAAAATTGAAGGTAAATATACAATAAATAAAGAAAATGAAATTAATTCTAAAAGTTATGTAAAACTTAATATCAAAGATGGAAGCAAATATATTATAAAAAATGAATATTATGATATTTTGAAAACTAACGAAGATAAGGAAAATCAGTAATGGAATTAAAAGAAGGAATGTATGTGCGATTTAACAATGGTATTATTGCCAAGTGTGTTAAAAATGTAAATAATTATTATTCTTTCGATAATGAGTTAGATAGTTATGGAACAATGATAATAGAAAACGGAAACGTGAATGATGAATATTTTTTCAAAAATTTTAAATCAAGTTATAACATAATCGATTTAATAGAAGTTGGAGATTATGTTAATGGTTTTTTGGTTAAGGAAGTGCGAAGAGAAATAATTGGTTTAGGTGTAATTATTTTTGATAATGGCATTTCTATTTGGGAACAAAATATCAGATCAATAGTAACAAAAGAACAATTTGAATCAATGAGTTATAAGGTAGGTGAATGATATGTTAAAGATAAAAGATAATGTAAAATTAGATGATTTGATGGAAGAATACAATTTAGACACTGAAACTATTGATGCTGATTACGAAAATTCAAGACCTGGAGATATAGAACTATCAAATAATGACGGCGTATTCATCAGTGCAAGAACAAGACAAGTATATGGTATAGATCTTTCAAGTTTAGATTTATTATACGATTTAATTAAAGCTGACTTAGTAGAGAAAGTAGAGAAATAATATGACAGTAAAAGAGTTAATAGAAGAATTAAAGAATTACGATCAAAACTTAGAATTAGAAATACTAGTTAAGAAGTATAATTCTAATTCAGAAGTAGTAGATGAAACAATTGAAAACATAAAAAGAATAATATATAACCATGAACTAACAGGTGAAGAAAGAGATTCTTTAAGATTAGAAATCGTAATGTATGAAGAATAGGAGGTATATATGAATGAATCACAAAAGCATTTAACTATAAAAGAAGCTAAGTACGAGATAAAGAGATTAGAGAATCAATTAGATCTACACTTAACTAAAAAAGAAATAAATAAATTAAAAGTACAACCTAAAGCAATACAAATAAAAGATATTGTAGTAGACAGTTCACACACTAATTTAGATAACTATTTAAATTATGTAATAAAAGATGAAGAGATAGATACTACGCTCTACGAGATATTAGCCTTAATTCTAGGATATAAGCAATATATAGCTAAAGAAATAATTAACATGAGTAAATACGATGAGATAGGCTATATAGCTTATTTAAAGGAAGAAGAGGGCAAATCTTGGAGAGAAATAGATAAGATATTACATCATGGAGAAGGATATTCAAAACTTAAGTTTATGAGGTATAAAAAGGAAAAAAACGACAAAAAAGACTAAAATACTAGTCATTTTTATGTGATTATATTATAATTAGTATGAGATACATTTGTTAGGTGCTTTTCCTTCGCAAATATTTATTAGAATAGAGCGGAGGTGATGCCTATGAGAGAGGTTTATTATAGAATATTTAGTTATTCTAGTGGTAATATTATTTATCATTCAAAGAGACAACAATCAGAAGCATTAAAAAATGAGCACCTAATCTTGGTCATAGCGACTTTGATGGTGCTCTTCATCAGAAACATAGAAACATAAGGCGAAGATAGCACTTAACTACTAAATGTATCTCTTTTTATGTTCTATAATATATATATTATGCGAAACAAAACATAATATATATACAAATTAGAAAGAAGGAATTTTTTTCTTTCTAATTAAATTATAACCATTTTTATATATAAATTCAATAAAAAAGATAAATATATATAAAAACTGACGTTTATTATATAGTTTAAATGTTCAAAAGTCAAATAAACATAGATTTGTTAACAAACGAGCCATAAAAATGCTCTTTTTATTTGAAAAAATAAGTTGTCAAGTACAATTGATACCGTTTGATACCGATTGGCTATGTTAAAATAGTATCATGGAGAGATTGCAAGATAAATGTAAGTTTCCCCTGTATTTATGACGAACATTTTGAATTTAAGAGAACTAGAGATAGTTCTTTTTATTATGTACAGAAAGAAGAGATATAGATGAAAGAAAAAGCTATTGAAATGATGAATGCAGTTTATAGTGATGATGAAAAACAAAAGAAGAAAATCGAAGATACAAGAGAAGCGTTTGCTACAGTCGCTCAATTTGTATTAGAGAATATGAAAGACAGTAGAGAGAAGAGCTTAGTACTAACAAAACTTGAAGAAGCATGTATGTGGACTATTAAAGATATTACTAGAGAAAAGCAAAATGAAAGTCTTGGAGGAAATAATTCTAATGCATCTACAAATGCATTTAATGAAGCAAAAACAATTGATGTTAAGCTTAATGTTGGTGTTAAACAACCAAGTCAAGAAGAGCTAATAAAACAAATAAATGACGCTTTTAATAATTGTAGTATTAGTGGAATGTCTTCTTTTATGAATTGATTATGAAAAAGAATAAGAAGAAAGAATCATATAATCTATGCTTTAGATATAGTAATTGTAAATTATGCCCTCGATCATCTAAATGTGATGAGGAAGCTATAAAGTCTAAAGCAGAAGATAAAGGGAAGATTATTAAGTTGGAGGTAAAGAGATAGGCGATTGGCTAATAGCGCTAATAGTAATATGCATTACATTAATTATCTTAGGATATATTGGATGCAAATATAAATAAAACTAAAGGGGTAGTTTAGTGGCAGAATATAAGGCTCTCTACCTTAAGACAATGGTTCGATTCCATTCCCCTTAACCAATTAATAAATAGTAATAGAAAGAAGGATATTAAATGAAATTAAAAAATGTAACTTTAAAAGATGGTAAGCCAGCTAACTTAAGATTAAAAAAAGAAGATAAGATGTATCTTCCAAATGAAGAATTTGAAGTTAGTAATGAAAGAGGTAAAGAATTACTTAAATTAGAAATAGATGGTAAGCCAATAGTTGAAAAAGTAAAAGAGTCAAAAGGTCAAAATTTGGATAAGCCACAAGAACAAGAAAATAATACTGAAGAGAATTAGAGATAGTTCTTTTTTCTTTTGTTTATTAGAAAGAAGGTGAATAAGTGAAATTAGATAATTACATAAAGATCAAAATGATTGAGTTGAGTAAAAAGTATGATATCTCTTTAGTAGAAATACAAGTACCTAAGCATAAAGGTAGAAAGAAATGGATATCAAAAACATATAATTTCAATTATAGACCTAAAGGAGAATCTTCTCTTGAAAACGAATGCAGAACCTTCTATAACAAAAGAGATTTAGTGAGTTGGTTGATGTGTCTAGAATAAAATTAACTGATAAGCAAAAGAAAAAAATAATAGCAGATTATATATCTACTGGTAATTACTCAGAAACAGCTAGAATGAACGGAAAAATATCACCTAACACAGTTAAAGCAATTGTTAATGCTGATGAAGAATTTGCAAATAAGTGCGAACAAAAAAAAGAAGAAAATATAAAAGATATATTAGATTACATGGATTCAATTGCAGAAGACCAAAAAGAGATAATCGATTTATCCCTAACAGCACTTAAAAAGAAATTAAAGAATCCTGATGCATTTACTAGTGTTAAAGATATAGCTACAGTTTATGGCGTAATATTCGATAAAGCAATGAAATTAAAAGAAATAAGATATAAGCAAAATAAAGATGATGATTTAGAAGATGATGGAGTTGTTATTATAAATGACTGTCCTACATTCGAAAAAGAAGAAACGAACGATTAGGTTAAGTGATTTGCTTATACCTAAATTTCAAACTAATTTCAACGATATTATTCATACACATCAAATATACACATCAGGGAGAGCGGGAACAAAATCTAGTAGAGGTGGAATCAAAGCAATAACGACGATTGTTAATCCTAAACCTGGATCAGTAGTAGTGCTTAGAAAATTTCACAATAAACTAAAAAAGACTGTCTTTAAAGAGTGCTTAAGAGCTATTAACAGATTAGGATTAAAAAAGAAGGATTTTAAAATAACTGTTAGCCCAATGCAGATAACTTATAAGAAGACTGGAAATACGATATTTTTTACTGGTAATGATTCGATAGATGATACAAAAGGAATGATAGATGAAGATAGACCAATTGTATTAGTTATTATAGATGAGTTGACAGAGTTCTTCGATAAAGGTGATGGAGAAGATGAATTAGAAAATATCGAAGCCACATTTATTCGTGGTAATGATGAAGACTTCGTTATGGAATATTATTTTAATCCACCAAAGAATCCTAAAGCAGACATAATGCAATGGCTCGATAAAATAAAAAAAAGACCAGATTGCATACATGTCCATGTTGATTATAGGGATGTTCCACCAAACTGGTTAGGTAAGAAGTTGATTGAATCAGCTGAAATACTTAAAAAACTTGATGAAAAGATGTATAACTGGTTATGGCTAGGTCTTTGTACAGGAATAGATGAATTAATTTATTATATGTTCAAAGAAGATGTTCACATTCAAGAGCCAACAGAAGAACAGATAAAACATATTGATTATTTGTATGTTGGGGTAGACTATGGACAAATGAACGCAACTACATATGAAGCTTTTGGTTTTGATATAGTAGACAAGATAATTCGAGGAATAGATGAATACTACTATTCTGGTAGAGATAAAGGAAAACAAAAATCTCCTAGTGAGTATGCACAAGATTTTAAAGAATTTAAAATTAAAATAGAAACATATACAGGCAAGAGAGTTAGATATGGTTTTATAGATCCTTCAGCTAAAGGATTAGCAGAAGAAATTAAAAGATTATGTCCTGATGTTATTATTAAAGAAGCAAATAATAAGGTTGCATTAGGGATAAGTAGAGTTCAAAAGATGCTTTCATATGGGCGTCTTTTTATATCTCCTAAACAAAAGCATTTAAAAGAAGAAATGTATATGTACGAATATGACAAAGATTTGTTGGATAAAGGTAAAGAAGAACCTATAAAGAAAAATGATCATTGCCAAGATGCTACAAGATACATAATTATGGGTATATGGAAATTTATAAAACGATTATTACCTATGATGAAAGACAAAAAGGATGAAGAGGAAGGAGATGAGGAAGATGTTTAATAAGTTGATAAATAAAGTAAAAGGATGGTGGCATAATATGTTTGATTATGGAAAAATAGCGAGAGACTTTAATCTTGATATACAAACAAGCAAAGATGTATTGGATGCTATACAAGAATGGGCGAAAGTATATAGTGGTAATGAGCCATGGATAGATAAAGATACAATATCACTTCACGTAGCTAAGACTATCAGCGAAAAAGTATCAGAAGCTGTTGTAGTTGAATATAAAAGCACATGTTCAGAGCCATATATAAACAAGATATATCAAAGATTCTTAAATAAGATTCAAACTAATACAGAATATATGATTGGAAAGAGTTGTATATTTTTTAGACCTTATTATGCAAATAGTAAGATAAGTATAAATACAATACAAGCTGATAAGTTCATACCAGTCAAATTTACTGACGATGGAGAGTTATTAGCATTTATTATCATAGACCAGATTGTGGATGGGAATAAGGTGTATTCTAGACTTGAATACAACGAGTTAATAGAAGATGCTTTGATAATAAAAAACATTGCTTATAAGGGGTCTATGAATGGTGTAGTATTTGAATCTAAGATTAATCTATCAGAGGTTGATAAATGGAAAGATATTACACCAGAACAAACCATAACTGGAGTAGATAGAATTATCGGAGGATTTGCAACGATGCCTAATGTTAATAGTCTAGATAATTCTTCTCCTTTAGGGACTCCAATATGGTACAACGCTATAGAGACATTAAAACAAATTGATAAACAATTTTCTAGAACCATATGGGAATACGAAGGTAGCGAATTAGCTTTGGATATTGACGAATCACTACTAGATTTGTATGGAAATATGCCTAAGGGTAAAAGTAGATTGTTTAGAAAACTTGATTTTGATGATGTAAAAGACAAAAACTACAACGTGTTTAGTCCACCAATAAGAGACACTTCATTATTCAATGGTTTAAATGAAATGTTAAGACAGGCCGAAGTTCAATGTCATTTAGAACATGGGACATTGTGTAAGGCAGATATAAGTCCTAAAACTGCTCAAGAGATTAAGCAAATGAAACAATCTTACTATATTACTGTTTCTAATATTCAAAAGACTATGCAACAAGCCTTAGATGATTTAATCTATGGTATTTATGTGTTATGTAAATTATATGGAATTCCAGTAATGACAAATTACACTGTTGAACATGATTGGGATGATTCAATACTTATTGATAAAGAAAGTTCAAGAAATCAAGCTCTTATCGAACGTAATAATAAAATTACTTCTGATGTTCAATACATTATGGATACTAAAGGATATAAAGAGCAAGAAGCAATTGAATTTATCAAAAAGCAAAAAGAATATCGTAAACTTACTGAAGAAAAACAAGAAACAGAAGAGGATCTTGAAGAATAATGCAAAATGGACCTGACTTCGATAAGTTGATAGCTCCTTTTGTAGAAATATATCAGAACATAGAACATGACTTGTTAGTTAAGATAGCAAGTCATTTTAAATTGTATGAGGAAATAGGATTTAAAAACTCTATGGAGTGGTATATCAAGAAGATTGAAGAACTAGGAGGACTTAATCAAGAAGCAATTAATATCATTTCTAAATACTCAAAGATACCTAAATCTAAAATCATAAATATGTTGAAAGATGCGGGATTATCAACAATTAACTTAGATGACATCGATAAACTAAACGAAGTAAGAAGTTATAAGATTGATAAATTACAACTTATTAACTCTCAATCATTTAATAATGTCATACAAAACTCATATAAGGAGTTAAACGATATATTTAAGTTAATCAATACTAATGCTGTAGAAGGTACTAAAAAAGCATATATGTCAGTGTTAAATCAAGCATATACAGAAGTTAGCAGTGGAGCATTTGATTATAATACATCGATAAAAAAAGCTATTAATAAAATGGTTAATAACGGTATCACAGTAGCAACGTATAAACAAAAGGATGGTTCTACAAGAAATTATAGTGTTGAATCAGCAGTTAGAAGAGATGTTCTAACAGCAGTTGTTCAATGTACTAATAGATTATCGGATAATTTTATAAATGAGTTAGGAGCCGAATATGTAGAAGTATCACAACATCTAGGAGCTAGAAATACTGAAACATTTGATTATAAAGATCATTCGTGGTGGCAAGGTAAGATATACAAATTAGAAGGTTCTACAGATGAATATCCTAATTTTCAAGAAACTTGTAATGAAGGAGATATACAGGGAATAGGTGGAGCTAATTGTAGGCATATTAAATGGGCTTTTTTTCCTGGTATATCAGTTCCTAAAGCTGTTCATGTAGACAAAGAAGAGAATGACAAGTTATATGAGCAAAGACAAACACAGCGAGCTTATGAAAGAAAGATAAAATTATACAAGAATAAGATTGATTCCTTTAAAGAAATAGGAGATGTCGATAGTGTAGAAAAATATAAAAATAAGTTAAGTAATATTAACCAAGAATATGAAGATTATTGTGATACTAATAACTTAAAAAGAAATTATGCTAGAGAACAAATTATCAATAATAAAGAAGTTACTAATTTAGAAGATGAAAACTTAATACCAGAGTTTATGAGAAAAAACAATAAATATGATATTAAAGAAGAAACTTTGAATTTGTTTCCTAAAAAGATTCAGGAAGAATTAAAAGAAGCAAAAGTTATCATGAAAACTGATATTAAGACAAGTTCCTTTAATCCAAGGACAAAAGAAATAACATTTAAGTCTTCATCAGATAAGTATTCTTTGGCACATGAATATGCTCATTATTTGGAAGATAAGTATGAAATTTATACTAAAGATAAGAAATTTATTAATCTTTGGAATAAGAAATTTTCTAAATTCACTAAATCTGATTATATCCCAAAATATAAAATAAAAAATGGTAAGAAGACTAAAGAAATAAGTTATTATGTATTAAAAGATTCTAAAGATTTTGTCAGTCAATATCAAACCAGATTATATAAAGATGTCTTTTGCTTTGATTTTTTTAATAAAAACCCAAAAATAAAGTACTCGAAAGAATATTTTAGTGAGGGAGTAAAATATTACTTTAAAGATAGAGATTTGTTGATAAGCAAGGATAAGGAATTGTATAATTATATTAATGATTTTTTAGGAGGTAGAGATGAAAGATTATAAAAAGAACATATTAGCAATGAAAACCAGTGAAGAACTGTCAAGTTTTGAAACAGACTTGCTAATAAGTTATAGAAACGAATTTTATAATAAACTATTAGAAAATGAAGAAGTGAAAAATCATATTGCTAAGTTATTAGATGTTTCAACAGATCAAATAGAAAATGCATTAATGATTAACGATTTTCCACCTTTAGATGATTTTGATGAAGATTAATTTGTAAGTAGTAAATTGGGAATGAGTATATCATTCCTTTTTTAGTGCTTATAAATAGCACTATGGTCTGTTAGGACTAGAAACTAACAAACATATTTAATCTTGGGAGGACTAAACCTCTAGAAAAAAGTGGAATGGAGAGAAAGATATGAGAGATTATTTATTAGGTCTAGAAATTGGAGAAGGGAAAGTACATTTATCAGAAGATGAAGTAAAGGCTATAATGACCGAACATGGCAAAGTAGTCGAAAATGAAAAAAAGAAGATTACAGATTCTAAAGATAATGAGATAACTACTCATAAAGCTACGATTGATGATCTAAAAAAACAAATTGAGGAAATGCCTACCTCTGATGATGTTGAGGCGCTTAAATCTAAAATTCAAGAGTATGAAGATGCTGAAACGGAAAGAAAAAAACAAGAGAAAGAGGCAAAAGAAAAGAGTATTCACGACGAGAGAACGAATGCTTTTTTTAATGACGTTAAATTTGCTAGCGAATCAGCTAAAGCTGGCGTAATAGCACAGTTTAACGAAAAAGGATTCAAGTACGATGAAGAATCTAAGAAATTCTTAGGTGCTAAAGAGTGGCTTGATGACTTAAAGGCTAAGGACACAGGAGCATTCCTTAGTGAAGTAGCTAATCCTAAGTTTACGGATAGTGTAAGTGCTCCAAAAACAGGTAATACCACAGATGAAATTATAAAAGCTATGGGATTATCTAAAGAAGAAAAATAAAAAAAGAAAGAAGGCATTTAAGGTATGAATAATATCGAATTAAGTACTGTCTATTTACCTTTATTAGACAGAGTATACAAAGAAGCTTCAAAGACTTCAATCTTAGATGGAGATGAAGCTGTAGTAAAAAAAGGAAATAATGGAGAAATTAAAGTAGCTCAACTAGACATGGATGGTTTAGGAGATTTTGATAGAAATAGTGGTTATACTAAAGGTAATACTGTTTTCAAATTTGAAACTATCAAATATGATAAAGAACGTTCACAAGATTTGAGAATTGACCGTTTAGACAATGATGAAGCATTAGATTTGCCATTCGCTAAATTATCAAGTGAATTTTTGAGAACTAAAGTTATTCCTGAAACTGATGCAGCACGTATTGCAAAAATTGCAGGTACTGAAGGTATTACTTCAGTTGAAGAGAATTTTACGACTGGGGAAGAAGTTGTAAAGGGTCTAAGAGCATGTGTTAATAAGATGGATGAAGACGAAGTTTCAACCGAAAATAGAATCTTATTCATTACACCAACTAATAGAGCATTGGTAACTGACATGGATTCTTACAAATCAAAGGCAGTTCTTGAAAGATTCAGTTCTATTATTGAAATTCCTCAAACAAGAATGTATGATGCAATTGAGTTAAATGATGGTAATGAATCTTATGGTTATAAGAAGACAACAACTGCAAAAGAACTTAACTTCTTATGTGTTGAACGTTCTGCTGTAGTTAGTGCTATGGAACAATACATTAAATACTTCACTCCAGATCAAGATCAAGATGGAGATTCACATGTATTTAAATATAGAAATTATAACTTATATGCCCATGTTTATGAAAATAAACTCGCTGGTGTATATGTTTCCAAAAAGGCAAATTAGGAGGTGTATATAATGAGTACAGTTATAGGAATAGGAGCTGAAAAGAACGCAACTAAAAAAGTTGATGATTCTAAAGAAGTGACTAAACTTAATAAGCAAATAGTTGATTTAACAGAAGATAAGAAAAAGTTAGAAGAAGAATTAGCAAATGCTAATGAATCTATTTACACTTTGACAACTGATAAATCAGCATTAGAAGAAAAATTAAAAGAATTAGAACCTAAATCAGAGGATCCAGCAATTAATGAAGAAGATTCAGAAGGTAAAGATTCTAAAAAACAACTAAAAAAGATGAATAGGAGATGATAGGTATGCTTGAATTAGTAGATTATGAATACTATAAAGAAACTTATGAAGGTTCTAGCATACCTGAATCTTCATTTAAAAAAATGGCAATTAAGGCAAGTGAAAAATTAAATTATTATACTCAAGATAGAATCAGCGAAGATAATATCGCGGATAAAATAAGAAATACTACTTGCGAAATTGCTGAATTGTTATTTGAACAAGAAAGTCTTAAAGAAAAGTTGATAAATTATGATGAAACAAATAAGGAAGTTGCGAGTGAAACTCTAGGTCCTAGATCTATTAGTTATGTAAATAAATCAAGCCAACAAGCTAATTTAATCAAGTCTAAGGAAGAATTAGAAAAAGATATATACAAGATATGTTATCAATCTTTAGTTCATACAGGACTCATGTATAGAGGTTTTAATCGATGAATAGACCACATACAATAACAATTTATAATTATTATGATAATAAATATGTTAAAAATATGTTACATGGTGTTTATTGGTATGGTACTGATTCAATTAATATTTCTGGTAAAGGTGTAGTAGAGTCGAACAGTATAAATATTATCATTGATGGCGAAGAAAATTTAGGTAAGTATTTATCTAAAGAATTATATCAAGGAGATGTTGATACTTACACACTAGATACAGATATAAGAATTGTTTTAGGAGAAGGACCAGACATAACTAGTGTAAACGACTTAGAGAATTATAAGCAAATGACTGTTTTTAGTTTCGATGTTAATATTGTTGGAAGTTCTGTAGATAATATCTTAATTGTAGGTAAGTAATATGGATTTTAATGCAAATTTTCACTTAGATTCAATTGCCGAAATGTTAAAAAAATTAAATCTTGAAGAAAGTGGAAAAGTTCAAGCATTTTTCACTAATGAAGTGTGGAGATTGTCTGATGATTATGTACCTTACAATGAAGGCTTTTTGAAAACTAATGTTTCGATATCATTAGATAAGAAAAGTATTATCTATAATAGTCCTTATGCAAGATATCAATATTACGGTAACTTGATGGTTGATCCTGATTATTTGAATGGTGCATTTCCATTAACGAATCACGGTATTCAAGCTGGATTTTATTCTAGACCAGGCGTACCTAAGATATTAGATCCAAATGGAAGAAAAATAGACAACTGGAATGGTATAAGAGGACCTTATTGGGCTTCAAGAATGTGGGCAGATAGACATAGCGAAATTGAATTAGCTGTACAAAGATTTATTGAAAGAGGTGCAAGATGAATAAATGGTTAAGAGACTTATTATTAACGTGTCCTTATTTTGAGGATTTAAAGACAATAGGAGTTGATATGTTATCGAAAGATAATAATGTTGCTTCAATAGAAAAAACACCTTTAAAATCACTAATAAAGGATAAATTGAATGGTAATAAGTTAAAACAATCAGCATTTATTATTCGAGCAAACTTTCCACACAGTAATGAAATTGAAAATAATATTAAAAACAGTGAATTTTATGATAATTTTGAAGACTGGATTGATGAATTAAATGAAACAGGAAATTTTCCTTTTTATACAAAGGATAAAGAAGTATACGAAATAGAAGTAACAACTTGTGGATATTTAGTTAATATTAATCCAAATTTAAGACAAGCATGTTATCAAATACAATTAATCGTGAAATACGAGAAAAAAGATTTAAAGAATCCGTTTAAGGATTTTTTTTAATGGAAGAGAGGAAAGAAAAGTATGGCAAAAGCTAAAAGAAAAGAATTGTTGTTAATGCACGTTGATACATCTGGTGAGACTGAAACTTTTGAAGCTATCGGAAAAGACAACGATGAATTAACAAGATCATTGAATAATGAAGTTGAAAGTAAGACTAATGTTCTTGGAGAAACAACAGTTGATGTTACTTTAGGAGCTCAAGTTACATCTGTAGATCCTTGCTATTATAGAAAAGATGGACAATTAGCTAAAAAGCTAAAGAAAATCTATGAAGATGATTTAGAATTGGATGATGTAGTAGAAGAATTTATAGAAATTGATATGACTGAGGACGCTCCAGACAATGAATATCCTTGCTTTAGACAAAAAGCAGCAATTGATTTAAAATCGTGGGGTGGAGATACTAAAGGAATCAGTACACCTTATGACTTAAACTGGGTAGGTGCTAAAACTAAAGGTACATTTAATCCAGTAACTAAGAAGTTCACTCCAACAGTGAGTGTTTAGTAAATGGAGTGTTTAATGACACTCCTTTATTTTTTTATAGAAAGAAGGAAATAACTATGGCAATAGTAGCTAAAAGTAAAAATATTAAAGAGGAAATTGTAGACGAAAAAGGAAATCATTTAGGAAGCATATCTTATAATCCAGACGATATTAAAGCCTATAAAAAACTAACTGATATTCTAGATTTTATTAATACAATGTCTAAAAATACAAAACATTTAAATCAGTTAGGAGAACTATCAGATAAAGAGATAACTTTAGATAATTTTTCTAATTATGAAGAATTATTTAATGGAGTTCGTGACGAATTACATACTATTGATGATTTGATAGAAGAAACGAAGAGTAGTATTGATGAAATATTCGGAGAAGGCACATCGTACATCTTCATGGGAAATGGAAGCGATTTAGAATTATTAATGCCATTAATAGATAATGTATTGCCTAATTTTAAATCAAAGAGAGAAGAGAAAGTAGATAAATATCTAGATAATGGAGCATCAGCATTATAAGATGAATCCTTTAATAGATAAGTTTCCAACTAAAATAAAGATTGATGATGAGATACTACCTATCAATAGTGATTTTAGGAATTGCTTAAAAATAATATTAGCATTCGAAGATGAAGATTTAACAATTGAAGAAAAGTATTACATAATGCTTATGCGTTTGTATGGAAGTATTCCAAATAATGCAGAAGAAGCAATAAGAAAGGCAATACTTTTTTTAGATTGTGGAGAAGATAGAACATCTAAAGATGATGACAAACCAAGAATCTACTCTTTTTCAAAAGATGCTAAATATATTTATTCAGCAATTGAAATGTCTTGTCCTGGTATCGATTTGGAAAACGTAGAATATCTTCATTGGTGGAAATTTTATTATAAATTCTTTGATATAAAAGAAGGAACAACATTTAGTAATATCATTTCTCTTAGAGATAAAAAGAATAGAGGTAAGCTATCTCAAGAAGAAAAAACACTATTTATTGATTCAAGAGAAATACTTGATCTTGAATATGATGGTGAACCTAGTGAGGAAGAAAGTAAATTCATGAAATTATTTAATGGTGGAGGTGAAGATTAGAGCAAGCAGAAGGTAAAATAGTAATTGATACAGAATTACGAAATAAGAAATTAGTAGATGGATATAAAGGAATCAGTAAAGAAACTGATAAGCTTATATCTCAATTTAATAAGAAAGTTCAACAAATAAAAAAAGAAGAAATAGCACTTGATAATTTAAAGGCTAAGTATAATCAACTGACTAATGGAAATAAAGCACCATCATCTTTGATAGCTATGGAATCACAGCTTAAAAAGAACGACAAAGAACTTGAATCTTTCAAACAAAAATATGATGAAATAGTTAATAAAATAAATTCTAAACAGTCAGACTTTAAAGACGCTGAAACTATTGGCAATGTTGGAAGACAGAATGAAATTGATTTAGATTTAGTGAATTTAGATAATCAAGCTAGTGAAGTTAATAAAAAAATTCAATCAATAACTGATGAAAGTACTAGATTGAGAAATGAAATATCTAAATTAAAGTTGAATCCTAGTACTTCTAATGAGGCTTTAAATTTAAAAGCAAAAATAGATTTGGCTAAGAATTCTCTTAAGGAATCTAGAGAAGAAGCAGATAACCTTGCACAAAATATTAAGAAAGCTAGTAAACTAAGTTTATCTTCGTTGATAAGTAGTGCTAATAAATTTGGTAGTGGAATAAAAGACACTTTAATTGGAAAAAAAGGTATAAGCAGTGGAATCGATAATGTATCTAAGAAGATAGATAGTTTTAAATCAAGAATAACAAAGATGATAGGAACTATTGCGGTATTTAGATTATTAAGAAGTTCTCTTACTTCATTGTCAAATGGACTTACAAGCATGCTTAAATCTAATAAAGATTTTGCAAATAGTTTAAACCAAATAAAAGTTAATTTAATGACAGCATTTGCTCCTATATATAATTATATACTTCCAGCAGTTAATAGTTTGATGAATGTACTTTCTAGAATAACAGGAAGTATTGCAAAATTCATGGCTAGTGTATTTGGACAAACAGCTACACAAGCTAAGAAGAATGCTAAAGAATTATACAATCAAGCTGATGCTCAAAAAGCTGTTGCTGATGCTCAAGAAGGGTCAATAGCATCTTTCGATAAATTAGAAGTAAATGGAGATGATGATAAGTCTTCAGGAGGAGGATCTTCATCAAGTGGCTTGGATTTTTCTAAAGATATTCAAACAAGTACTTATTTAGATAACCTTTTAGATGATTTAAAAAACAAAATAGGTAATGGATTGTGGTTTGATGCAGGAGCTACAATAGCTAATGAACTTAATAGTGTTATTAGTAGAATCGATATAAAAGGATTCTTTGATAAAGGCAAAGAAATTGCAACAAATATATGTAATGGAATCAATGGCTTTATTGCAATTTTTAACTGGGGACAGTTGGCATCTAAAATATCTAATGGATTTAGAGGTGTTGCAGGAATGATTTTAACAGTCTTGCAAACGGTAGATTGGCAATCAGTAGGAAAAGCAATAGGAGATTTCTTTCTAGGTATCGACTGGTTAGGCATTGGATTAGATATAATTAATATTTTCTTTGCTGGATTATGTAGTATAGGAGATTTATTAATCGGATTACTAGATTCCATAATAGGAGTGTTTACAAATCCAGACGCAGTAAACAAATTCTTTGAAGCAGGAGTTAATTTATTCATGGGATTAGTGAATGGAATTGGTTCTATATTCAGTAAAATTGGCGAAATTTTCATGAAAATTATTGATTTCTTTAAAGCGTTATTTGGTATACATTCACCAAGTACCGTTTTTGCAGAATTTGGTAAATATATTATGCAAGGATTGATTAATGGTATTTCAAGTTTGATTAATTCAGTTGTTACATTGTTTTCAAATTTATTGACATCTATAAAGAACGTTTGGAAAGGATTATCATCTTGGTTTAATTCAACTGTTATTCAGCCATTAAAGAACATTTTTTCTTCAGCATGGTCAACACTTCAAAATGGAGCGAAAAACGCTTATAATGGCGTAAAAAATATATTCTCATCGTTGGCTTCATTCTTTCAAAATACATTTCAAAGTGCATGGAAAAAAGTTAAGGCTGTTTTCTCAACTGGAGGAAAAATATTTGACGGTATAAAAGACGGAATTGTTTCAGCATTTAGAAATATCGTTAATGCAATAATTAAAGGAATTAACAAGGTCGTAAAAATTCCATTCGACGGAATTAACGGTGCTTTAAAGAAAATAAAGAAAGTGGATATTCTAGGAATTAAACCATTTAGTTGGATGCCTACAATATCAACACCACAAATTCCAATGTTAGCTCAAGGTGCAGTAATACCACCCAATGCTAAGTTCTTAGCAATGTTAGGTGATCAAAAGAATGGTCGAAACCTAGAAGCTCCGGAATCATTAATTAGAAAAATTGTAAGAGAAGAAAGTGGGCAAGAAAAAGAAGTGATTTTAAATGCTACATTCATTGTTCAGTGTGAAACAGGAGAAGAATTTGGAAGAGCATCAATAAAAGGTTTAAGACTTTGCGAAGATAAAGATGGCAAAGTTTATCTTGTAAGTTAGGAGGATAAAGATGGATAAAATAAAGTTTGAATCAAAAGATGGTAAAGAAGTTTTTGAAATTCCATGGGAATGGATAGAAAAAGGAGGATTAAAGCCTACATCTAATGAATTACAATCTAAAGCCAAGAGAGGTGCTTTAAATGGACGTCTCTATAAAAAGCGACAAGCAATAATACCTGATTATACATTACAATTTTTAAAAAATTTATACCGTTTTCAGTTGTTAGAATTATTTGAAATTATTAAACAAGAAGAGATGAATGTATACTATTTTGATCATTATGTTGGAAAATTTGTCACAAAAGATTTTTATGTACCTTGGCCAAGTCCACCTGTAGAAAAAATACCTTATGATAACAATACAGATAACATTTTGTATTCGCCATTTGTATTGGAATTTATTAGCATGGGAGATGTGTCTAAATGATAGTTGAAAATATAGAAGATAAAGCTTTACTTAATATTGAATTAAATGACGGTATAGGTACAGATAAGGAAATCATAGGAACGTTTGTTAAAAATACAGCAAAGTTATCTATACAGAATGTAAATCATCAATACGACAATTTAAAAGATAAGTATATAAGTATTAAAAATTTTGGAAGTTGGTTTGTATACGATTTAGTAAATGACGAGGATGCTACAGAAGCTCAATTGTCATTGTATGATATTTCTAACAAGTTTGATAAAGAGTACAACGCAGAGTTGTACTCTTTTCCTTGTACTTTTGGAGAATGGGCAACTAAAATAGGAGAAACTGTAGGAGTACCCTTAGAAGGTACTTTTTTAAATTATAATTTAGAATTAAAAGAAGCTCCTTTCTTAGGAACAAATCCATCTAATAGAGATGCAGTAAAATTTATTGCTAAGTATGCGAGTGGATATGCTCAAATAAATTCAAATGATACTTATTCAATAAGATGGTTTGACAAGACCATTTATGAAATTGAAGATTGGGAAGGCTTTGTTCATGGTAATGAATCTAACGAAGTAAATACCGTTGTTTTATCAACTGGTGATACTGGTGATAATGAATGTTGGCCACAAGTAAAATTGAAAGAACCTCACGAAATAAAGATAATTGATGATTGGACTAATATCGATAGAACAAAAATAATTGAGGGCATTTATAATCAATTAAAAGGTTTTAAATACACACCAATTACTAAATTAGATGTTCCATATGGATTACTCGAGCTAAGAGCAGGTCAAATGATTAAAGCTCAAGATATCGAATTAAAGTATATTACAACATATATAAGTGGTCATACTCTTAAATGGGATGGTGGAGATTTTGATGATCCTAATTCTTGGAGTTCATCAATTAAGATGATGGAAATATCAGAAACTTCAACCAAGTATTCTTACTCTGGCAGTGTTATCGATAGAATTACAAGAACTGAAAGAACAGTTGATAAACAAAATCAAATTATTAAAGATGTTGTTGAATCAACTGATGAAGCAGTATCAAAAGTTAATGAATTTGAAATGTCTCTTGATGGCATAAAAATGTCAGTAGACGAAACAAATAACAAATTCGACAAAGAGATAACATCAAAGAAAAACGCTTTTGGCAATCCTATAGAGATAGATGATGCAGGGGAGTATTATTTAGAATCAATTGCTATTGAAGGAAAAAGTGTCAAAGTAAATGATGAGATAAAGACTGTACAAGGAAAAGAATTTGAAGGTAAAAAAGGAAAATGGCTAGAACAAGTAACTTACAACAAAAATAATGCTATATTTGATGAGTCATATAAGAACAATACCTACACTTATAATGAATTTAGAGAAGATAGTATTTCTGTTGTAAAGAATAGTACAGGCGGGACTTTTTACGCCAAATACAAATTAGATATTAGAGAAGCAGGAGATTATATAATTTCAAGCGATTCTAATATTCAACATCAACTATATGTGTATACTGATGCTTTGTGGGGAAATCTCGTTAAGTGGGTATATACAGGAAAAGAGCAAGAAATTACGTTTTCGAATGTAGGAACTTATGTTTTAGGAGTATTCGCGAATAGTAGTACAACTGGAAAAGAATTTCAATTAAATAATTTAATGGTAAGAAAAAAAGAAATAGAAGATTCTAGTTATGTTAAATATGAAAAGAATTCAGCTCTTATTGATATGAATAAAGATAATAAATTCGATGGAGAATTAGAAATAGGGAATATTGATAATGGAATAAATCTAAACGCAACAAACACATATAGAAGCAAAAATTATTTAAAAATAAAACCTAATACAATTTATTCTTTTTATTTAAATAAGAAATTGCATAGAGTATTGATAAGTTTTTACGATAAAGATAAAAATTATATTAATACAAGTGCAGTTGGATTAGAAACTAAGGGAATAATTAATTCTATGTCAAATGCCGAGTTCTTAAGATTTAGATGTTATGGCGATGATAAATCTTTGTTCGAAAATTCTTTGATTGAAATTTATGAAGGAATAGATCGATATTATGAATTTGCTCAAATAGACGAAGTGAAAGACATATTTGATAATGGAAAATTAACTAAGAATATTGAAAAATATGTTGTATCTTCTAATGTTATTGGAATTCAAGATACATACACAAATGTTACTTACGCAAAAATTCCAAAGCCAATAAATAGTGCGAACTACGGAAATTACTCTAATACATCAGTGCTGTTTACTCATGCAACTTTTAAAGTTAAAACTTGGTCGTCATGGGATACGACGGAAACTATAGATGTTATTAGTTCAAATGCATCTTCAAATGAGTATTGGATAGGATTCCCAAAGGGAACAACTCTTGATGAAATGAAGACAAAATTAGATGGAGCAATTTTGTACCATAGACTAAAAGAATCACAAATATATGAATTATCATATGAACAATTAAAATTACATAAAGGATATAACTACATAACTTTAAATGATATTTTATATCCTTATATGGAAATAAAATACTTAACTGATTCAATTCTTAATGCTACGTACGAAACTAGAGCAGAACATAGAATTGAAAATGATAAGATTATAAGCAAATTAAATTCTAAAGTGTCTGACAACGAATTAGGAGAAGTAGTTACTGAAATAAATAATACCTTTGAACAAAAAATATCTGATAGTGAAGTCAGCACAATGAGTTCAATAAATGCAAAATTTAAAAATTATTCTAATACCACTGAAATGAATAATGCTATTAATCAAAAAGTGACGGAGAGTGAAAATTCGATTAATTTATCTGTATCACAAAAGATAGAGAACATTCAAATAGGTGGAACAAATCTATTGCCAGGTTCGCAACTTCTAGATAGTGATAAAATTACTATAAAAAACGCGTTAAAACAGAATGATTATAAAGATTTCAATTCAGCCTCAGGATATTCAACCTCAGCAACTTATATTGATGTATTAAAATGGAATGAAGTTTTAATTCCGGAGTCATCAAAGGAATATACTTTAAGTTTTTATGCAAAGAAATATCCACAAGTCACAACTGGAAAAGTAACAACATATTTCTTTCCAAATTGCGTTGCCGAAGGAATTACGTCTCAAGGAGTAAAAACAACAGCAGCCGACGGAGTAGTTAACTTTAATTTAACCAATGAATGGAAAAGATATTGGGTTACATACAAAACATTAGCAAATGTTAGTGGAGCAAAGAATATTTTGTTTAGAGCTTTTAAAAATTATGGTTCTTCTATATGTGGAGTTAAGTTAGAAGAGGGAAACAAGGCAAGCGATTGGAGTCCAGCTCCAGAAGATATGGCCACAAATAAATCAGTTGAAGCAAGTTTAGAGCTAAAAGTAGGAAGAAATGAGAACGATCAAGTTGTATCAATGTTAAATGCAGCAGCTGATGAGATCAATTTAAAAGGTGGAAGCAAGATAAATATTACAACAGCAGGTAAGTTGATTATATCGGCTGGCAACTTCCAATTAGATGAAGAAGGAAGTATGACAGCAGTAAACGGGACATTCACAGGAACTATAAATGCAACAAGTGGTAATGTAGGAAATTTTGAAATTACTGATGATTATTTAGCTTCCGATGTTGAATATAATGGATATATTTATAGAACATATATTCAAAAATTTTTAACTGATGCTGCCCATAGGTTAAATACATGGGGATTTTCTTTGCAAAGGTACAAAAAGGGAAGTGAGTTCGGAGAAGGTATATTCACAGTTGATTATAATGGCAAAATTGATGGGATTCTTCCTATAGAATATTATTCTTATAAATCTGGGGAAGTATCATTAGCAAGTGGAGCATATGACTGGACAGCAGAGGGAATATCTCTCCCAAAAGGAAATTATATAATTTTTGTTGAAGTAGTATTCGGGAGTAATAAAAATGGAATTAGAGCAGCCAATTTAAGTATTACGAAAAAATATGCTACTCCTCAGGTTACAGTTAATGCAGTGAATGGCGCTTCAACGAGAATATATTATGCTGTACCAGTTGTTATTTCCAACAATAATTTAACATATCTAATAAATGCTTATCAAAATAGTGGTTCAAATTTGAGTGTTTGGGCAAATATGTATATTTATAAATTAACAAGAAAATAAAGGAGAATAAAAATGTATTATGCAATAAAATTAAATGAAGAAGGATATTTTACGGGACAATATATAGAATCATCAAATAAGGAAACAGCAGAAAGGAACGGGATTTTAGTTAAATCTCTTCCTAATGCTGATGAAGTATTTTATCCCGCTTATAAGTATATAAATAACGAATGGATCCTCGACGAAAATAAATTGTTAGCCATTCAAGAAAAAATAAGTAAGCAAGAGAGAATAGAACAAATCAATCTTGAAATGGAAGAGATACAAGCAAAGTTAAATAACACTGATTATAAGACTTTAAAGTGGATGGAAGGACTTTTAACAGACGAAGAGTATAATCCTACCAAAGAGGAAAGAATATCGCTTAGAAGTCGTTATAATGAGCTAGAAGAAGAGATAAAAGAGATAGAGGGAGGTAAGTAGAGTGGAAGAGTTAGGACAAGTATTTTCCAACTATGGATTAGTTGGAGCATTATTTATTGTAACGATTGTTATCGGATTCAAATATGTTCCTAAGTTTCTTGATTTAAAACTTAAAAGAATGCAGGAAAAAGATTATATGCTAGATAGCTTTAAATCTGTTATCGATAATAACACACAAGTTATAAAAAATAATTCAAAAGTAATTGAGTTAAATTCGGCGACAATAAAGAAGTATACTGAAAATTCTGGAAAACTCGAGTCAAAGGTTGAAGGTCTAGAAAAAGAAATAAATGATCTAGATACGGATATAAAAATTTTGATGGAAAGAGGTAAGTAAATATGGAAAATTTTTTATCATGGGAAGTGCTAACAACTTATTCTAGTTTTATAACAATAGTTTATATGCTAGTTGAGTTTACGAAAGAGATAAAGATTATAAAGAAAGTTCCAACAGTTTATTGGAGCTTTTTTATTTCCTTTATTTTGTTAGTAGTAACAAATGCTGTTATGGGAACATTTAACAAAATTGATATTGTTTTATATCTTATAACATCAGTTTCAATTTCACTTGGATCTAACGGTTTAAGTAACTTTAATGAAAAGAGGAAGAAGTAAAATGGAATTTAAGAAAAGAACAACAGCTCCAAATATAACAAATATTTGGTATGGAGCTAAAAATAAGTTTTCTTTAGGTAACAATAGTATGTTTATAAAAAGAAAAAATTCTAAAGGAGTAGCTAAGTACGGAAATTGTACGCATTATGCTTATGGTCGTCTTATGGAGTGCCAAAACAAGGTTTTAGCCGTTATTAATGGCAATGCCGATGATTGGTACTCAAATGCACCAAAAAAAGGCTACAAAGTAGGAAAAACACCTAAATTAGGAGCCATTATAGTTTATAAGCATACTACTAAATCGGGTGGCCATGTTGCTAACGTGGAAGAGATTTATAGTAACGGAGATCTATTGCTTTCTATGAGTGGATATAAGTCATTCTTATTCACAACTAGAAAAGTTAAAAAAAGTGATAACTATTGTTACAATGATTACAAACTCTTAGGTTTTATTTATCCAGAAGCGAAATTTGAAGAAGCAGCAGACGATAAAAGGCCTTACAATGAGGCATTGCCCAAATTACCATCACGAGGATATTTCAAAACTGGCGACAAAGGCGAAGAGGCCAAGAAGTTACAAAAGTTTCTTAACTGGGCCATTGGTGCTAAATTATCAGTTGATGGCATAATTGGATCTAAGACAATTACAGCAATAAAGAAGTTTCAAAAAGAAGTTAAAATTAGCCAAGATGGATTATTTGGGAAAAATTGTTTATCTAAAGCAAAGACTTTTATAAAATAAAAATACCAGGAGATTATTTCTCCTGGTTATTTTTTTTTGTTTGAAACATAATATATAATGCATGATATATTTGACAATCTAACAATTTTTTGTTAATATATCTTGCAACACAAATTATTTTGTGTAATAATTTATATAGAATAGTGCTTCTGCTTATCTATTCTAAGAAATAATTTAGAGGGTGTAAATTTCTTCTTGCACTAACGCTCGAAAGAGTTGGAGTAGACGAAAGTCGAAAGAATACATGTAGGACTGGGAGACTACATAAATTATTTCAAAACCCACTATCAAAAGATAGTGGGTATATTTTTAGTATAAGGAAGTATAATATGGGAAAAGGGAGAATTAAAAAAGTTGTTGGACAAATAAATGATGAAGTAGTAGACAGATATGAGTTGTATGATTATAGAGGACGCGATGTAATTCAATCTATGGATCTTTACATACATATAGCAAAGCACAGAAATGAATTTCAAAGCATTGACAGCTATAATAATACTTTGTCAAACATAGAAAATATAATTGCGAAGCCGAACTTTGTATATTATGAAAAACAAAGAAACACATTATTATACTTTAAGAAAATAGATGAAAATGTTTGCGTTGTAGTTAGACTTGAACTGCGCGCGAATAAAGATTGTTTTATAGCATCAATTTATCCTGTGAGCGAATCAAAGATAACACGACTAAAAGAACAAAGTTATATAAATAACCGAGAGTAAAATCTCGGTCTTTTTTTGTGTTATGATAATAATAAATTAAATATTATCAATTTTGTTGCATATAACGTTTTTTGCTTTTAATCCCGTTGAAGTCTTTACAATATCAAATTCTACTAATTCTCCTTTAACTAATGATTTAAATCCTTTTTCGTTTGTATTAATTGCAGAATAATGAACAAATATTTCCTTACCTTTATATTCGATAAAACCATATCCTTTTTCATTATTAAACCATTTTACTATTCCTTGCATAAATATCATACCTTTCCATCATACATTCATAATCATAAAAACTCTCCTTGAATTTTTATATGTTATCTATCCTATACTAATATGCTAAATTTGTCAAATATAATATAATCCTCCTCTAAATTTTGGTGCTACTAGTATATTGATTTTTTTAAATTTGTCAATAGATAATTGATTTTTTGCAAAATGAAAAGAGGTAATACATTACCTCCCCAGTAAATTTTATCACATCAACAACAAAATGTGACAAGATTCGACAAACAAAAGTGTTATTATACACAACTCGAAGGGAGGTTTTGTTATGTATCACGAATTAAGCAAGAAGGAAATAAAGAAGTTCATAAAGAAGTACATGAATCCATTTGATGAGTATACTAAAGAAATAAATCATATAAGTGTAATTGAGTACAATGGAGTAAAAGAGTATTTGATAAATCAAAAGTATTTGTTGAAAATTTATAAGTAGATTCAAAATAAGACAAAATTTATTTAAAAAAAGTTTTATTATTATATTACATAGGAGGAATAAAACTTGACAAAATTCAAAAAAAATATAGAATATTATATCAACTTATGTTATTCTTATAGTGTAAGTGAAGGTTTAAGTAAAGAGGTGAATGGTATGCCAAGCGCAACAATTATGAAAAATATCTACAATGAAGTAGTAGATGAATCTCAAGAGAAAGAATCTAAGCTTAATATGTTTATAAAAAACATGTATTATGGTTATAAAATTAAAAAAATAGCTAAAAAACAAGATTACTCAAAATATTTAGAAGTTGATGCAGATATTTGTGACGGAAAAGTTGTAGTAAAAGGAACAAGAATTTCTCCACAAACTGTAATGAGTAGTTTTATTTATTATAGTAAAAGAGTAGATGACTCTGATAAACTTATAAAAAAAATAATAAGTGATTATCCTGCATTAGATGAAGATAAAATAGTTTATTCTGTATTGTATTGTTTCGGAAAGGGAAAACTATAAAATAATGAAATTACTATTGGATGAAAATATTCCATTTGGTTTTATAAAAGATTTAAAAAAGGCAGGACATGATGTAAAACACGTATTATATGAGTGCAAGGGAAAAAAGGATAGAGAAATACTTGATTATGCTATTAAGAATAAAAGATGTATTGTTAGTTTTGATGCCGATTTTTGTGCATTTAAAGAAGAAAAGCATTGTGGCATAATCAAAGTTAGTGCTAAATTAGACAAGAGAGAAGAAGCACTAATAGAACTATTGTCTAAATTAAAAGGCAAAGATATAGCAGATGTTTTCTTTCAAATAGATAGAAAAGGTGCTTTTAAAGACGTAAAAATATATGGTAAAAAGCGACCTTGGTTTTTTAAACAATACTATAGAGAAAATATTGAATTAGAATGTTTGTGTAGTGTATAATTAAAAAGAGCTTAGGTTACCCGTTGGGGCCTAGGCCGTTTTTATTTGCACGAAAAAAGCAACGTTACTGTTGCCTTTCGAGGGATTAAAGTTATGCTGTACACCACTAGAGCATCCCTAAGCTGTAGCTAGGTAGACTTCAATAGAAATTATTCTAACAGTCTACAAGAAGTTTCAATATTGCCCTTAATAGTATTTTCAATGGGCATCACCTCTTTCAACTGTAACTTTTAGTTACGTATATAGATTATCATAAGGTATATAATAAATCAATTATAAATAATTTCTCTTAAATATCTCAATAAAATCTAAGTAAGGGTATACCTCGATAAATCTTTGTTGAGTTAATGCCTTGTAATAATCAGATAATTTGCTATTGTTGTGTATCTCTAAATGGCAATTGGAACACAATGGCAGTACACAACCATACTTCATAGAGTTAGATCTATTTCGACCAGGATACACTTCATGCAAGTGTTCTTTTTTATTTTCACATACAATACATTTAGTTAGATCATTAGTTAGGATAGAGAATCTATCTCTTTCTAATTTAGCTATTGTCTTGTTCTTCTTAACTGATATCTTTTTCCCTTCATTATATTCTTTAAACTCACACCCAGAACATTCTCTAAAAGATATTTTTCTATTTAACATTTTACAATACAATGATCTATCTATTTTTTGTTTTAAATTCTTACAATTTTTATTCATTTTGAAACACACTCCAAACACAGTTTTTTAGTGAAATAGTGTGTTTCAATATAAAATATATTATCTAAAACAACGGTATTACGCATAAAAATAGTATAAATAAACTATATTTTACTGCCTACTGGGGCAACCATTTAGTCAATTTAAACAACGTAATTACGTTGTTTTTTTAAAGTTACTCTCAAAATTACTCCGAATTGTTATTTAGGTTATGTATTTATGTAGTTTTTTAATTGCTATAGAAAATATTTGGAGTTTCCTTTTTTAGATGATAAGTTTTTATAGATTGATAGTTGATAAATAGAATTGTTATAAGAAATAAATATATCGTCATATTTGTCGTTATAAAATAGATTTACTGTGGTAAATCTTTTTATTATATTATTGGTTAATATTCTATATCTATTATTATTAAATTGAATTATGTTATCGGCAATATTTTCGCGAGAGTACAATATTCCGTGTTTAATGGGGTGTGTTAAGGCTACGAAGTTTTTTTATACGGGAGATAAAATACTTTATGATATAGACAATGAGTATGCAAAAAAATGTGAATAGTATATTAACTATGTTATAATGAGTATGGTGAGACTATGCGAATCGGATTAGATATTGACAATGTTATTTCGAATTTTGATGAAGTACTTTTAAAAGCATATATAAAGCATGATGAGGAAATTGGTGGACCAGGAATAGTTAATGATAGTCCAAAAGTAAGATGCAAATTTAATTGGACTAGTGAAGAAGAAAAGAAGTTCTATAAAAATAATTTAGAAAAAATTGCTCAGGATTTTGAGCCTATTCCCGAGGCATCTAAATATATAAAGATGTTAAGAGATAAGGGTTATGAAATTTATATTATAAGTGGAAGAGATAATGGAGAATATAGTAATCCTAGAAAAATGACGGAAGAATGGCTAGCAAAATACGATATTCCATATGATAAACTATTTCTGACAAATGCCTATAATGTCCATGATAAGACGGAGATTTGTTTAAAAAATAATATTCCAATATTGATTGATGATTCGCTTAAAAATTGTATAGATGCCTATAAATTTGGGTTGTATCCCATAATTATGGATATGCCTTTCAATAGGGATAATGATTATATAAAGCGAGCACATAGTTGGGAAGAAATATATGATATAGTTTGTAATTATGGGAAATCTAAATATAAAGTTATATTGGATACGGATACTTATAATGAATCGGATGATCAGTTTGCTATTGCTTATATGTTTAAGTCGCTGGATATTTTTGATGTCGAGGCAATAACCATCGCGCCATTTAGAAAAGAGACGCGCTTTTATGATGATTCGGGAATAGAAAATAGTTATAAAGAAGCGAGAAAAATATGTGATTTATTGGGTCTTAAGAGCTTCGATAGGATATTTAGGGGCTCAACTAATTATATGTTAAATGGCTATAGTGAAAGAAATGAAGCAGTTGATAAAATAATAGATATTGCCTTAAAAAATGAAAAAACCTATATTATGGCTATTGGAGCGATAACGAATGTGGCATTGGCAATAAAATATGAGCCTAAAATAATTGATAGGATTGAGATTATTTGGTTGGGTGGACATAATTTTTTCTATCCGAATAATTTGCATGAGGCAAACTTTAAAGATGTAGATGCCGTAAAAGAAATTTTTTCATCAGATGTTAAATTGACGATAATTCCATGTAAGGGGGTTGCATCTAATTTGGAAACTACAGTTTATGAATTAGAGCATAAGATGGATATCAATAATCCTCTACACAAATATTTAATTGATGGCTTTGATTATTATACGAAAACATATCAGCATCGGGATAGATGGCCGATTTGGGATATTGCTGTGATTGCCTATATGATTAATCCTAGATGGTTTGTAAGAAAAGTTGTAGATGTTCCTATGATAAATAAGGACTTGGCTTATGAAGGTAATTATGAAAATAGGAAAGCTGATATGGTAGTATATCTATCATCGTATCAAATATATGATGATTTGTTTAGAAAGCTCGGTGGTGAAAATGATTCCAAAGAGTGAGGATATATTAAAAATATTGAATGGTGAGCGTGGTAAAAAGAGCTCCGATAGATGGATTGTACATTCTATATATGTAGCATCAGTCGTTGAGAGATTGGCTGGCGCATTTAAGGAAAAAGGATATGATACAGATGTGGAGAAAGCCAAGACCTTAGCTCTTTTGCATGATATTGGAAAAATAAGTGCCGACGATCATGGACATGAAATTAAAGGCTATAATTATATGAAAGAAAAAGGATATGATATTGAGTATTGTAATATTGCTTTGACGCATTCATATCTAAATAATGACTATCTATGTACAGCAGGAGGTATACCAAAAGCTACTTCTTTTCGTACAGATTTTGTCAAAAATCATGAGTATACTTTATATGAAAAAATGGTCTGTTTGGCCGATTTAATGTGTGCCGATGAGATATATACAATTGATAAGCGATTAGTTGAGATGGTTATGAGTAAGGGTGCTTATCAAACCACTCAGTATCATATGAAAGAAACGTATAAATTAAAGAAATTTTTTGATGATTTATTGGGTTATGATTTATATGAGTTGTTTCCCGAAGTAAAGATAAATTTATAGGAAAGAGGAATATTATGAAAATTGAAAATATTAAACCAGTAGATTTGGAGATTAAAGGAGTTTATACACCAGCGAAGAAAATAGATTTTGGAGATTATTCGATGATTTATGTTTCGGGGATACAACCTCCAATGGGAGAAGATAAAAGAGTAGTTACAGACGATATAGCAGAGCAAACTCTTTTGGTTTTTGAAGATATCAATAACATTCTGAAATTGGCTGGAGCAAGTTTAGATAATGTCATAAAGGCAGTTATCTATTTGACAGATATGAATGACTTTTCTATTGTTTCACCTATACGAGCAGAATATTTTAAAAATTCTATGCCCGTTTCAACAATGGTTGAGGTTAATAAACTAACTAGAGAAGGTGCCAAAATAGAGATTGAAGTAACGGCTCTTTTAGAAAAATAGTCTAGATGATTTAGCATATGATGGGAATGATTAAATGGTAAAATATTTATGGCATAGTGAAGATGTTCCGGATAATATGAAGATAACTCAGGTTTCCGGAATCCTGCTTGATGATGAAAATCAGGTTTTATTGTATGAAGAAAAAGAGGGAGAATATCGCATACCAGGAGGACATCCACTTGCTAATGAGAGTATCGCGGGAACATTAATAAGAGAGTGTTTAGAAGAAGTGAATACAGAGATAGGCGATATAAAATATTTGGGATTTCAAGAAGTTGTCGGAGATGAGATTGATAGCTATGCTCAAGTAAGAATGATTGCTAAAATAAAAAAAGTTGGAACTTTAAGACCGGATGTAGATAGCGGTATGACTTATAAAAGACTGTTTGTCAAAATTGAAGATGTTAATAAATATTTGAAATGGGATAGCGTTGGAGAAAATATGATGAACAATGTTAAAGACATTCTAGGTATATACGATGATAAATAGGAGTTTAACATGAAAAAGAATAAAGTAATATTATTTGATTGGGGTAATATAGTTGAATCACATACAACTGATTACAATGTTTATGATGCCTATAATTTTTTGTTTAAAGAATTTGGCTGTGATATAGACGATAAAATAAACTTGGGAAAATATCAATTATCTTCTATTTCGAGTATGGAAGAATATGAAAAGACATTTGAAGAAATAAGAGAAGAGTATCATTTGCAATGTGATTTTAAAACGTTTTTAGAAAGATATGATTATTATTTCGAAAAGATTTCTTCGTATTATGAGGTAAGAGACTTTGAAGTATCTTTAAGAGATAAATGCTTTATTGGTATACTTTCAAATTTGGCAATTGTCGATAAGAAAAGGTTGGATGCTCAAGTTGGCTTAGATAATTATGACTATGTCTTTTTGTCCTTTGAACTAGGATGTCAAAAGCCTGATTCTAAAATATATGATATAGTAAGTGAAAAATTACCTTTTGAGAGTAAAGATATATTGTTTATCGATGATTCTTTAAAAAATATTGAAGAAGCTAAAAGACATGGTTGGAATACCTTACTAGCAACGGGTTTGGAACTTGATAAGATTAAACAAGTCTGTGAAGAGTTTTTGGAATAATTAAGGATGATGTTTATTATGGAAAAATTTTATTTTGAAGAAACAAGTTTAAGTAGAAAAGAAGATGCATTAGCATTTATAAATGAATTTTATGAATATAGTTCTGGTATTTATGAACTAATAATAAAAAAATCATAAATGTTAGCTATATGAAAGTGAGAATACTATTATATTGCGTAGTATTTTTATTTTGTGTTTTAGCGAATAAATGATATACTTTATATGAAATGCTTAGAATGTCATTTAGTTGTCCCATTGAATAGGTATAGTTGTACTAGGAGTGAAGAAGTAATGAAGAAGTTTACTAATATAGTGCCTAAATATGCATATTTTCCTTTGGCTATGGCAATTGTTGCTAATACTTTGGTTTATAATGTTTCAAAATTGGTAACTAATCATTTTTTTCATTATGATTTTACGATGGCGGTAGATGAAGCAATTCCCTTAGTTCCAATTTTTATCCTCATCTATGTTTTTTGCTATGTTGAATGGGTTGTCGGCTATATTTTAATCGCTCGAGAATCTAAGGAATATTGTTTTCAGTATGTGGCAGCAGACATAATTGCCAAGATTATTTGTTTAATATTCTTTTGCCTTGTGCCAACTACTTATGTGAGACCAGAACTTGGTACGGGAATTTTTAATGATATGATAGCATTTATTTATAAAATGGATGGTCCAGTTAATTTATTCCCATCTATTCATTGCCTAGAAAGCTGGATGTGTTTTAGATCATCGATAAAAATGCAAAAAGTACCTAAAATATACAAAATATTTACACTTATTTATGCTTTTTTAGTATTCTTATCTGTAGTTTTTGTTAAACAACACGTGTTTATTGATATAATAGGTGGTATATTAGTTATGGAATTAGGTTTATGGATTGCAAAGAAATTTGATGCAAAGAGATTATTTTTTAAAATAGATAATCATCTTAGCAAGTGATTTTGAGGTGGTTTTTGTGCAAATACAAGATACCAAGAATAATTTAATAGGAAATAGAAAAAGACTTTTATGGGTAGCACTATTTATTGTAATAGCTATTGCAAGTATAATTGCCATAATAGGTTTTAATAAGAGTTTTTCCTTGAATAAATTTATAGAATTTTTTAAATCAGCTAATCCCTTGTGGATGGGACTAGCTATTCTTTCGATGTTGTTATTTATCTTTTTTGAAGGATGTTCAATAAGCGTATTATGTAAGTCTTTTAAATATAAAACTAAAGTTAGAGATGGATTTGCATATTCATCAGCTGATATTTATTTTTCGGCAATAACTCCATCAGCTACGGGCGGTCAACCGGCCAGTGCCTATTTCATGCATAAAGATGGCATACCTATTTCTGTTATTACAGTTACTATGTTTTGCATTCTACTTATGTATTCTTTATCTATAATAATAATAAATTTTATTTCATTTATTATTAAGCCAAGTGTTGTATTTGAAATGGACTTCCTAGCTAAATTATTTATCTTAGTGGGATTTGGTGTACAATTTGTCTTAGTAGCATTCTTCTACTTTTTATTATTTAATGAGAGTTTACTACAAAAAATTTGTGCTTTCTTCGTATCAGTAGCAGCTAAGATTCATTTAATTAAGAATAAGGATAGTGTCATGAAGAAATTAAATAGCTTAATAGATAAGTATCGCGATTCGGCAAAAATGCTAAAGGGGCATAATAAAGTTATGCTGAAGGTTTTAATACTTACACTTTTACAAAGACTTGCCCAAATTAGCGTTATTGTGTGTGTTTTTATTGCAACTAGTAGTAATTTAAATCAAGTTTTTGATATCTTTAGTATAGAAAGTTTTGTTATAACGGGATCATATTGTATTCCGATTCCAGGAGCCATTGGAGTGTCAGATTATCTAATGTTAAATGGCTTTAAAACATTAATGCCGGAGAATATTGCTGTAAATTTAGAATTAATAGGTAGAGGAATATCCTTCTATTGTTGTATAATAGTATGTGGAGTGACAATATTGGCGAAATACTTGTCACAAAAAAGGAGAAGTAGAGAATGATTGGTGTTTATGATTATACAGTTATATTGACTTATTTGTCTTTAATATCGGGAAGTTTAGGAATATTTGTTTCTTTAAGTGGATTAGGACATCCATATTATGGCGTATTCTTTTTGCTTTTTTGTGGATTATGTGATGCGTTTGATGGTAAAGTTGCTAGCACAAAGAAAAAGAGAACTGATGAGGAGAAGAGATTTGGAATACAAATAGATTCTCTTTCAGATTTAGTAGCATTTGGAATATTGCCAGCTGCAATAGGCGTTGCTATGTATCATAGATCGATATTTTTAAATGGTCTACCACATAAGAGAGTTTTAGATTTTTTTGTATATGGCTTTTTGGCCTTATATGCTTTAGCTGCATTGATTCGTTTAGCTTACTTTAATGTTCAAGAAGAAACTAGACAAAAAAAGGAGAAGAATAAGAAGAGAAAAGAATATACAGGCTTACCGGTTACTTCTTCAGCTTTGATTTTTCCTTTCGTTATGTTATTACAATTTTTATCTCCAATGGATATGACTCTTGTGTATTTTGGAGCTATAATTGTCACAGGAATTTGTTTCCTTTCAAAATTTAAGATTAAGAAATTTGATACTAAAGGAATATTAATATTAGTACTTATAGGTGCCATTGAATTTATAGCATTACTAATCTCTAAATTGATGAAATAGGTTAATTATGGAAAAAAGTGAAGGATTGTTATTAAGATTTTTATATAAAACAATGGTTGGACGAGTATTTTTAAGAATTCTCATATCTCCTTTTATATCAAAAATAGGCGGATTTATTTTAAGTACGAAGATATCTAAATTGGCTGTAAAGAGATTTGCCAAGAAAAATCATATTGATTGTCAGGATTATTATGTTGATAATATCAAAAGTTTTAACGATTTTTTTGCGAGAAGAGTAAGGGAAGAAAAGCGTCCGATAGATAGAGATGAAAAAAATTTTATATCACCTGCTGATGGGCATCTTAGTTTTTATACGATTAAGGAAGATTTAGTTATTCCAGTTAAACAAAGTATGTTTAAGATGAGTACTTTGCTTGAAGATAAGAATCTGGCTGATAAATATAATGATGGAACGTGTATTGTAATTAGATTATGTGTTGATAATTATCATAGATATTGTTATTTAGATGATGGCAGCAAGGGGGAAAATAAATTTATTCCGGGAAAATTACATACTGTTAGACCAATTGCATTAGAAAAATATCCGGTTTTTACGGAGAATGCGCGGGAATATACTATTTTAAAAACGAAAAACTTTGGCGATGTCGTCCAAGTAGAAGTAGGTGCCTTAATGGTTGGAAAGATTAAGAATAATCATGGGGCTCACGAGTTTAAGCGTGGAGAAGAAAAAGGAATGTTTTTGTTTGGTGGAAGTACGATAATGCTTCTAGTAGAAAAGAATCGCGTTGATATTCCTTCCAAGTACTTTGAAATGACTAAAAATAATGAAGAAATAGATATTAAAATGGGGGAAAAGATAGGGACAAAATATACTAAAGGTAATTAGTATATTTTTTGTTGGAAAAATTGAATTATCATATTATAATAAATTGTAGGAGCAAAATGTTAATAATAAATTGGAGAAGTGACGTATTATGCTAAAGATTTTGATGTCAGATGTTTGAATAGACAACATATCTGCTCTAATTTGTAAAATAATATGTTTTTTATTAAAAAAGATAAGGAGAATATTTATGAAAAGAGTTTTATTGACTGGTGCGAATGATGGCTTAGGAAGAGCTTTTGGCGAATTATGTGTGAAAAGCGGGGTAGAAGTCATCGCTTTGGGTAGACACAAACCTGATTATAGTTGTGAATTTGTGAGTGTTGATTTAAGTAATGAAGAAGAAATAGAAAGAGCAGTAGAAGAAGTAAAGGAGACATATTCGGAATTTGATGCATTTATTAACTGTGCTGGAACTATGAGTATAGGTAGTATAGAGAATATTACTTTAAAGGAAGCAAAAGATGTCTTTATGATTAATAGTATTGCGCCTATTTACATGACTTCTAAGTTAAAGGATGTTATCATCAATAATAAGGCTGATATTTTAAATGTCGTATCTATAATGGCAACTTTATTTGATATTGAACTTGATAGTATTTTATATACTTCTTCAAAGTGGGGATTTAAAGGAGCTAGTTATAATTTAGAGGCAGAGTTTAGCAAAACTCCTTGTCGTGTAATTACTTTAAATCCTGGAGGAATGAATACAAGTCTTTTTAGAAAGTATGATAAGAAGTTAGAGGGTATGGCAGATGAATGGATGAATCCAAGCGATATTGCTGATATAATGTTTTACACATTAAATTTACCTAAGCAGGTGGAAGTAAGTGAAATAACAATTTCTCGAAAGACCCATTATCAGGATTAAAGAGTAAGAGTGGTTTAATGGAGAAAAATAATAGATTAAATATTGCCTGTATGGTACATAATGCCTATTTCTTTTATGCTAAAAAATTTGCGCGAGAGCAAGGATATGATTTGGATACTTTTGGAGGTTCGCCATTTTACTTTTACCATGATGCTGATCTTGATGCGAATTCCTATGATATGTTAGTGCTTTTTTCTGGAAATTTTTATTCAGAAATGGAAGAAGATAATTTAAATAAAGCAGCAGATCTAATTTGTGAAAAGAGCGGCAAACCTATAACTTCAGCATATCTATATTGCATACCTGAAGATGAACGAAAAGATGCCAATACGGATGGCGTTACATTAAGGAAAATAACGGAAGATGGGATTATCGAAAGAAAAACTTTAGTAGATGCAAATTATGATGTGTTGGACTTGATGTATGACGCTGTTGAATTTCATAATGGTAAAACTCTTCCGGTGGCAATGAAGGTCTTAAAGGATAACGAATAGAAGAAGAAATTCTTCTTTTTTTAGTGTGTATCATGCTATAATATTTTTAGGAGTTGATAATGTGCTTTATACGAGAGTGATACTAAATAGTACAGATAATTTAGATGATATTTTAAAAAAGTTAGGTGCCAGTAAAAAATCTGACTTTGCCTTTTATGATTTAATATATTTAAATAAAGATGGATCTAGCATAACTGATGATACTTTAAAGGTTAGGGTTTATAAACATAATGAATGGAATAGTAAGGCAGTTTTAGTTATTCGCAAAAAAGCCGAGATGATAAATGGTGCTAAGGAAGATAAATTCTTAGTTCGCGAAGAATTTGATATGGAAAGCGAAGCATTAAATTTTGTCGATGAAAATTTTAAAGATAGTTTTGATTATAAGTTTAAGTTAGAAAAAAGCGGAGAAGAATATCAAAATGAAAATTTAAGAATTTGGGTAGAAGATATTGAGAACATGGGAATAAGCATTGAATTTGGCTCAGAAAAGCAAGAATATATTGAAGATGCTATTATGTTATTCGATGTTAAAGAGAGATTGACGATTTCTGTTCCCGAATATTTATATAACAAATTGAAAGGAGAATAGTTGTGAGAGTTTATATCGTCAGACATGGAGAAGTAAGTAGCAATGTGGAGAAGGTGTATAATCGTGTTGATGATTATTTAAATGAAAATGGTATTAATCAAGCAAAAGCTTTAGGCGAAAAGATGAGGGCGATTGATTATGATGTTATCATTTCTTCTCCTCTAATTAGAGCAAAGGAAACATCACAGATTATTAATTTCAAGAATAAAGATATATTATATGATGCGCGATTATCCGAAAGAGATGCGGGTTCATTTAAGGGAAAATCTTTAGATTTAACTAATAGGGATGAATATTGGAACTATAATACTGAGTTAGTTCAAGGAGACGAAGAAAATATTCGCGATTTTTTTAAGCGTGTTTGGAGTTTTCTAGATGAATTAAAAAGCCAAAATTATGAAAGTGTTGTTATTTCATGCCATAGTGGAGTATCTAAGGCTATAAGGGCGTATTTCGAAGGTTTAGAAGATGGATTTTTTTTAAATAAGGGCTTAAAGAATGGCGAGATAAGTTTATATAATTTTTAAAGGAAAGGTGTTAAAATTATGAAATTTGAAGTTAAAAGAGTTAAGATAGTTGTTACTGTACCAGAGGAAGATGTCGATAAAATACGAAATGCTGTATGTGATGCAGGAGCAGGAGTAATTGGTGACTATAGTTTTTGTACGATGTCGACAAAATGCACGGGAACGTTTATGCCAAATGATAATGCCAATCCTTACATTGGTAACAATAATAATAAGGAATATGTTACAGAGGAAAAACTTGAAGTTGTATGTGATGTAGAAAAAGTTAAATCAGTAATTTCAGCTTTAAGAAAAGTTCATCCATACGAAGAACCAGCAATAGATATTTATCCTTTAATTGATGAAGATAACTTTGCATAATCTTGATAAATAGTAAGAGTTTGTTATAAAACAATAAATATGGAGACTTTATGGATTTTATAGAAGCAAAAACAATAATGACGAAAGTAAAAAATGGAGATTCATGGTATGGAGTAGATTTTAATATGAATCTCTATCGTGGCTGTAGCCATGGTTGTATTTATTGTGATAGTAGAAGTGATTGCTATAAAATAGAGGGCTTTGATCGCGTGAGAAGTAAAAAGGATGCTCTATTAATTTTGGAACGAGAATTACAAAAGAGTAAAAAGACAGGCGTTATTGGAATAGGAGCAATGTCAGATACTTATAATCATGCAGAAAAGAAGTATGAAATAACGAGAGGTGCGCTTAAATTAATAAAAAAATATGGTTATGGGGTTTCTATAGATACTAAAAGTGATTTAGTTTTAAGAGATTTAGATATATTAAAAGAAATAAATAAAAGCAATAATGTAATTGTAAAAATAACGATAACAACGCCAAATGATGAGTTATCTAAAAATATTGAACCTTATGCGCCAGTTTCATCTCAAAGATTCAAAGCCATTAAAGAATTAAATGGTGCAGGCATATATGCTGGTATTATGTTAAATCCTGTCTTGCCTTTTGTTACGGATAATGAAGAAGATATAAAGAAATTAGTATATTTAGCACATATTAATGGAGCTAAATTTATCCATACATATATGGGAATGACTTTAAGAGATCGCCAGCGAGATTATTATTTGGAAAAAATTGATGAATTATTTCCGGGAATGATGCAAAAATATTTCAAATGCTATCAAGAACGATATGATTGTACAGTTTTAAGTGCCAAGTACTTATATGGCGTTTTTGTCGATGAATGCAAAAAGTATGGTATTCTTTATAATATGAAGGATATAATTAAGGCTTATAAAGTTAAGAAAAGTGATGAACAGATTTCACTTTTTTAGAGGGTGTCATGAAAGAAAAAGTATATGAGTATTTAAGGATTATTCCTAAGGGAAAAGTTGCCACTTATGGAAGTATTGCTCTTTATTTGGGAAATAAGAACTTATCGCGAGTTGTTGGCAATATATTGCATAGTAATGAAGATGGAGATAACTTTCCTTGTTATAAAGTGGTAAATGCCAAAGGTTATTTATCAAAAAATTATAAATTTGGGGGAATTGATGAACAAAAGAGAAGACTAGAAGGCGACGGAATAGAAGTAACTAATTATCGCGTAGATTTAAGAAAATATAAGATGTAAGGAAGTGCGTTTAAATGTGTAAAATAGAATCAAGATGTGGAATTGAGTGTTTAAAGTGCGAATTCCGAGATACAATGGGCTGTAAGGGGTGTACAAATATTACAATTCCGTTCCATGGAGAATGTGCAGTAAAAAAATGTGTAGAGGGAAAAGAACTCGTTTTCTGTGGAGAATGCCAAAAATTTCCCTGCGAATTGTTAAAAAGTTATGCATATGACAAGGAACATGGAGATAATGGTGCTAGAATAGAAAAATGCTGTGAATGGTGTAAAAAGGTAGAGGAAAAAATCGGTGTTAATTCATAATTCTATTTCTAAGAGGTGTTAAATATTAGGCAGTTATTGTATGATATCCTTGAAAGGGTGATGTTAAGGATAATGTAAAAATTGGCAAATTAATAGCTAGTTGTCGCAAGGCAAAAAAATTAACACAGAAGGATTTAGCAGAGAAACTAAGGGTATCAGACAAGTCGATTTCAAAATGGGAAAATGGTAAATGTCTACCAGGTGTTTCCTTATATTTGGAGTTATGTGAAATACTGGGAATAACAATAAATGAATTTTTCTTAGGCGAACAAATTGAAAATAAAGATTTTAAACAAAAGGCTGATGAAAATCTGCTAAAGGCCTTAGAAAATAGCACTTTTAATCTAGATGAAAAAATTAAATATTATCGCAAGAAATGGCAAAGAGAGCATTTTGGGGAATTAAATATTGGTTTGATTGTATCTTTAGTATTGATTTATATCTTTTTTGATACAGAAGATGTTTTATTTCTTGTAATAATAGGAACTTTTATTTGGAGTATAATAGAAATTAAAAAAATGATTACCTATATAGATAATCATTTATATAGAAAGGAAAAATAATGAGACACTTTCAATTTAGAAAGTGTTTTTTAAAAATATAAATCATACCAAATAATGAAGACATAGATACTCCAAAGAAATTTATAGTTGTGATATTTATCATTTTTATAGGATTTTAATAGTCTTATAATCTTTTTTTGATTGAAAAATTTATCGGCGGTAGGAGAGGAGAATTTACTTAATATTTCTTGGTAGTAATCATCTTCTTTCATCCACTCTTTTAAAGGTACAGGAAAACCTAGTTTTTTCTTTTTATATGCTCCATTCGGGATAGCCGATTTAGCTGCTTCTCGCAATATATATTTAGTTGTATTTTTATTTATCTTGTCAGTATCTAACAATGAGCTTGCCACTTTAAAGACTTCGATATCGAGAAAAGGTGTGCGTGCTTCGAGTCCAAAGAGCATACAATTGCGATCGATGGCTGGAAGGAAATCTTTAGCAAGGATGAGATTGAAATCGATCATTTGTCTTTTTTGTAAATTTGTACAATTTGAATATTGTTCATAATACTTGTGAGTTATATCTTGAGGTTTAGTTTGCCTCTTAGATTTAACAATATTACATGCTTCTTTGTCTCGACATATTCTGTTTATACCAATATATTCATCTTCTAGTTTTCTACCACGACGATAGATAAAATTTATTCCTTTCATATCGGGGAAAATGCTAGCAATTTTAGATGCTATATTTCTAAATAAGAAGGGGATTTTCATATACCAACTAAGTGTTATTTCATCCATGTATGTTAAGTATCCGGCAAATAACTCATCAGCACCTTCGCCTGATAGAACAACCTTTAATTCTGGACTGGCGATCTCGGCACAAAAGTACATAGCAATAGCAGATGGATCAGCAAGTGGTTCATCTAGTGCTTTAATTACCTTAGGCAAAGCTTTTAAATATTCCTCTTTTGTTATTATTTTATCTTTATTGGTTTGATTTAGCATTGTACTTAGCTCTTGAGCATATTTTATCTCACTGAAATTATTATTTTCATAACCAACAGTATAATTCTTTTTTATATCAGCAAGAGATACAATATAACTGGAATCAATGCCACTAGATAGGAATGATCCAACTTCAATATCACTAATGAGATGATGATTGATGGAATCTTTAATAGCATCTTGGATATCTGTTAAAGAACATGATTTATTTGTAAACTCAAAATGGAAATATCTTTTTTTAGTGATGTTGTTATTTTGGTAAGTAAGATAGGTTCCAGGTTCTAGATTATATACTCTTTTGAACATGGTTTCGTCTGATGCATTAAAGCCAAAGCAAAGATAACTGGCTAAAAGTTGGTCATTAAAATTACAAGTAAAATCTGGATGAGCTTTTAAGGCTTTGATTTCGGATGCAAACATAAAGGTATTATTAAATTTAGCGTAGTAAAGGGGCTTTATACCTGATGGATCACGAGCTAAAAAGAGCTCTTTATTATATTTATCCCATATAGCAAAGGCAAACATGCCTCTTAGATGTTTGGGCGTATCATATTTCCATTCTTCATAGGCATGAATAATAACTTCGGTATCACTTTTAGTTGCGAATTTGTGTCCCTTGCTCTTTAGAATTCTCATTAATTCTTGATAATTGTATATTTCTCCGTTAAAGATAATTGCTAAAGATTTGTCTTCATTATATTGCGGTTGGATGCCATCTTTGATGTCAATTATGGCTAGGCGATTGTGACCTAAGGCAATATATTCGTCAATAAATGTTCCAAATCCATCTGGTCCTCGATGTTCAATAGTTTGCATCATGCTTTTTAGAATATTCAATTTGTCTTTTTTATTGGTGATAAATCCAACTATTCCACACATAACTTTTGTTCCTTTCATAAGTTCATTATAATTCACAATAAGTTTTAGAAATTTAAGATTTTGTTAAACAATTCTTAACTTTTTCTTACATTTATTTTGATGTATCGAAAAATGCCGCGATAAGTGTTATAATTTTTTTGGGAGAGATGTGTATGAATGTCCTTGTTTTAGATGATGAAATAGAAATTGCAGATTTAGTTGAAGTATATCTAAAAAGCGAAAATTTTAAAGTGTTTAAAAGTTATAACTCTCGACAAGCACTTGACATTTTTGATAAAGAAAATATTGATTTGGCGATTTTAGATGTTATGGTTGATGATATAAGTGGCTTTGATATTGTCAAGCAAATAAGGGAAAGAGGAGGAAAGTTTCCGATTATTATGTTGACTGCTAAGATTGCCAATCAAGATAAAATCCAAGGATTATCAATTGGTGCTGATGATTATATTACTAAGCCATTTAATCCTTTGGAATTAATAGCAAGGGTTAAAGCTGTAATAAGAAGATATACTGAATATAATGCATCTATGATGGATGATAAAATTTATATTGGAGGTCTTACTATTTCTAAAAATAATCATACTTGTAAGCTGTATGATAAGAAAATTGAATTGACTCCTTTGGAATTTGATATTGTTTGGTATTTAGCAATAAATAGAGGGCGTGTTGTCAGTTCGGAGGAATTATTTGAAAGTGTATGGAAAGATAAATATTTTGATAGCAATAATACCGTTATGGTACACATAAGAAGAATAAGAGATAAATTAGGTGATTCATCTAAGCAACCGAAGTTCATAAAAACGGTGTGGGGAGTGGGATATAAGATTGAAAACGAAGAAATTTAAAAAATTGAAATGGGAAATGGCATTTAGGACAGTTGTCAAGATACTTTTTTATTCAGTTATTATCTTGCTTTTTTTAATGTGGTTGTTTGATGATTTATTAAATGATTTTATTGCAGATAAGCTTCTCGCTTTTGATGGTATCTTATGGTATAAAATTATGGAATCTAAAACGCCAATTATCCTGGTAATTTATTCTTTTGTTATTGCCTTAGTGTCATTTTTTGTCATTAAACATGATAATAAATATATGGATGCAGTTTTATCATCAATTAATTCCATTTTAGATGATCCCGAAAAGAAAGTTAGAATTGATTTAGACATAGAACTTTTAGAGATTGAACTCAATAGAATTCGCATGAATATCTTAGAAAATAAGACGCGTGCAAAAGATGAAGAAAATAAGAGAAATGATTTAATAATGTATATGGCTCATGATCTAAAGACACCACTTACTTCGGTAATAGGTTATTTAACGCTCTTGAGTGATGAGAAAAAGATTAGTAAAGATATGCGCGATAAATATATTGAAATTGCCTTGGATAAAGCTTTAAGAGTAGAAGAGTTAACTAATCAGTTTTTTGAAATAACAAGATATAATTTGTATGAAATGGAATTGAGTAAAAAAAATATCGACTTAACATTATTAATGGAACAATTAGTTGATGAATGTTATCCTATGCTTCATGATAAGAAATTGAATTTAACCTTTAACTATAAAAATAGGGTTGATTACTACGGTGATGGTAATCTTTTGGCACGGGCATTTGGCAATTTAATAAAAAATGCAATTAACTATTCTAAGCCGAATTCGACAATTGAGGTTTTAATGGAAGAGCATTCTGAAGATGTGGAATTGATATTTAAAAATGAGGGCGATAAAATACCAGATTATAAACTAGAAAAAATATTTGAAAAGTTTTATCGAGGAGATGAAGCAAGGACATCTAAGACTGGTGGGGCGGGACTTGGTCTTGCTATAACAAAGGATATAATAGAACTTCATGGAGGGGCTACTAATGTCAAGAATGAAGACAAATATATAATATTTACTATAAAGATCCCTAAATAATAGTGGTGTTTGGTTAAATGTTTTATTGTTATAGACAACAACAGAAAGTAATGCTAGAATATATGGTATAATTTTATAAGAGGTGTTGATTGTGGAAATAAAGGATTTGAAAAAGTGGATAATTTTGATTGTAATATCTGCTGTCTCATTTTGGATAGTTAATAATTTAGGTGTAGTTTTTAGTTTTGTAAGTGAGATGTTTTCGGTCTTTTTACCATTTATTTTAGGTTGCATTATTGCCTTTATTTTAAATATACCTATGGTGAAAATTGAAAAGAAATTATTAAGTATTACCAAAAACAAGAAGAAAAAGGGATTAATTAGAATAATTTCGATAATTTTGTCTTTTCTAATTTTTGCCTTGATTATTGGTTTAGTTCTATTTTTATTGATTCCAGAACTAATAGAGAATGTTCAATCGCTTGTTAATAGTATACCTGCCTTATTAACGGATTTTGAAAATTTTATTTTGAATCTATTGGATAAATATCCAGATTTACAGAATCAAATTAATGATCTATTTGTCAAAGAAAATTTGACAGTTATTACGACTAGGTTACTAAATTATGTTGCCAATGGTTTAGTTGGCTTAATAAGCGGATTGATATCGGGAATCGTAACTTTATTTATGGCTATTATTTTCTCTGTTTATATTTTATGTCAAAAGGAATATTTACAAAATTGTGGAAGAAAATTATTGGAAGCATATATTCCAAAAAGACGAGCTAGTAAGATTAAAGAAATAATTAAACTTGCCAGTGATACATTTGCAAAATTTATTTCTGGACAATGTCTAGAGGCAATTATTTTAGGCTTGATACTATTTGGTGCATTGCTTGTATTTAGATTTCCCTATGCCTTACTTATTTCGGTATTGACGGCAGTAACAGCATTGATTCCCATATTTGGAGCAGTTATTGCTATGGTTGTTGGAGCAATATTAATTGCAATAGAAAATCCGTTACAGGCACTTTTATTTATGGTTGTCTTCCAAATTGTTCAGCAGATAGAAGGAAACTTTATTTATCCAAGAGTAGTTGGCAAATCAGTAGGGTTATCACCTATGTGGACATTACTTGCCATAAGTGTTGGTGGAAGCTTGTTTGGGGTGATAGGAATGTTAGTTGGCCTACCTTTAGCTTCTATTGTCTATGCCTTAATTCGCAGTGATGTATATAAGAGAATATCATTAAAAGGAAAGTTAGAGTTAAATAAGAGAAGTAATTGAAATAAAATGTACCCAATGTCAAGGACTAAATAAAAAAAGAGAGTTTAGACAATGGTTGCAAATAAATGATTTCGGTATTGAACTGGAGTCATTTTTTTTAAATTCCATTGATATCTATAATTATTATAATATTCAATATAATCTTTTATTTCATTGCATACATCTCTAAAAGTGAAACAAGTATCTAAATTTAATTCATCTTTCATATGACCGAAGTATGATTCTTGAGGAGCATTATCCCAACAATTTCCTCTTCTAGACATAGACTGTTGAATATTATATTTTTTTAATAAATTATGAAATTTTGGAATTGTATAATGAACGCCTTGATCTGAATGAACAATTACATTTTCATTTAATACTACATTTTTCTTACGATGTAGTTTTTTTATTGTTTCTAAAGAAATATCTAACGTCATATTTTCACTTATATAATAAGCGAGTATCTCATTAGTTTCAGCATCTTTAATAGTTGATAAATAACACTTTTTATTATTACCATAAAATAAATATGTTATATCGGTTAAAAGCACATTATATGGTAGCCCAGTTTTAAATACACGATTAACAATATTTTCACAAGTAGTATGTTCTTGAGTTGCTTTCATCATTCTTCTATATGGGTTAGCTTGTCTTATAGGACATTTTAATCCGAATTTTTTCATTAATCTTCTTATCTTTTTAAGATTAAAATGAACATTAAATTCATTATCAAGTACCATTAATATTTGTCTAGCACCTTTTTTGCGTTTTTTGAATTTGTAGGCTTTTAATATTAAATCAAACTCTTTTTGGTCTTTATTATCTCTTTCAATTCTTTTATTTTCATTTTTTAAATAATTATAATATCCTGATTTAGAAACACCAATACATTCACATAAATATGTTGTCATTCCTTTTAATTCATATCTATCAATAATATATTTTATTGTTTCAAATTTGATATTGATTTGATATCTGTTAAAATTCCCATTTCTATCAGTTCGTTTTTTTTTAATAATTCATTTTCTGCTTCAAGTAATTTTATTCTAGCTTCAGCTCGTTTAAGTTTTTCTTTATCTGATAATTCTCGTTCCAAGGTTCTTCCAGAATATTCTTTTCTAGTATCTGTTATTTCACCAGTAGAATTTAATTGTTTTCTCCATCTATAAGCTGAATTTGATATTCTTCTTTCTCCAACAATTTCTGGATCTATACCACACTCTTTAAATACATCTTGAGGAAATTTTTTATAATTTTCACATTCTTTTACCAATTTATATTTAAATTCATCAGTGTAAGTTATACTTTTATTTGTTATATTTTTTCTCCATTTATTTTTACTAAGCTTTTTTACTTGAGCATTTGTAAATAATATTTTTGACATTATTACCACCAACTTTCTTATATTATACAATAAGACATAATAAAAACCTATAAAGTAGGTCTCTCTTTTTTTAAGAGTCCACTTTATAGGTTACATTTTAAAAGTTTACTTCTTTTATTTTATATGCAACTGAAAGTTGATAGTTTTACTACTATTTATGTTTTAAAATGAGCTTAGAAAAGGAGAAAAAATATGAAATTTGGAGATAATTTAAAGAAGTTGAGAAGGGCTAAAAAAATAAGCCAAGAGGAATTAGCGGAGAGAGTCAATGTATCGAGACAGAGTGTGAGCAAATGGGAGACAGGAGATGCCTATCCGGAAATGAATAACATTTTGGAGTTGTGCAAAATTTTTCATTGTCATATCAATGAACTAGTAAATGATAGTATAATCGATGTTGACTCATTTGATGAAGATGTTCGTGAAAATGTCGTTAAATTAAAAAAAGAACAACAAAGGAAAATGAAGGGATTAAGTAAGGCAATATCTGTCATAGCAAAAATAATGTCTACTCTAGTTTTAGTTGTTATTCCAGTAGTTATTGCAACAATGATTTTCTTAGGAGTATTTGCTACAAAAGTAGACATTAAAGAAAACGAGATAACATTTAATAATAAGGATAAAATTGTCTTACTATATGAACAAGATAAAATCAAGATGCAAGTTAATGAAAAGGATACTTATGAAATAGAAGATCAATTTTATGTATTGAAGATGAAAGATATGTTAAATAATAATTCCAAATATGCCATCTTGGGATATTTAGAAACGGGATTTTTATGTCTACTTATTTTTATAATATTGATTAGGATTATGTTGAAGTCCTTAAGTAAATTGTTTGATAATATTAATAAGGGAGATACGCCATTTACTTTAGAAAATGTAAATCATATAAAGAAAATAGCATATTTAATGATTGTGGTGACTTTACTTCCTGGCATCATAGGAGTGATATTTGAAATAGTCTTAAATGCTGATTTAAATGTCGGATTTGAATTATTCAGTCTGATTGAAGTTTTATTCTTATTTAGTATTGCCTATATTTTTCAATATGGTTATGAAATACAACTTGATTCAAAGGGAATTATGTATGGTGATATAGATGAATAAGAAGGAATTTATTTTAAAATTGGCTCAAGAACTAAACTATGATGAAAATTCATGCTTGATAATTAATGAAATACTTGAAAGTAATTTCTTTATAAGCAAGAAGAGTAAGAATAAAATAATCGATGAATTAGTCGGGAGATTAGATGTTGAAATAAAAGAAGCCAAAAAGATTTATGATACTGCTATTAAGATTATTAATAATGAATTAAAGTATAAATTTAGACATCCATTTAAGAGTAAAGATTAGAAGTAATAAAAATTACTTCTTTTTGTATTGATTAAAGTAAGGGTTTTGGGTTAATATATAAATATATAAGGAGGATATGAGATGTTAGAAGGTCGAGTAGCAATTATAACTGGGGGAACGAGAGGAATAGGATTAGAAACTGTTCGCCTTTTTAAAAAGAATGGAGCTGATGTGGTTTTATTTGGATCAAAAAAAGAAACTGTTGATAAAGCGTTAAAAAACCTAAAGGAAGAGGGATTAATAGTAAAAGGATATTATCCAAATCTATATAATTATGAGGAATTGACTAATGTAATGAAAAAAATCAAAAGAAATTATGGCCATATAGATATTTTAATAAATAATGCAGGAATTTCAGCTAATAAAAAAATTGAAGAGACAACGGTTGATGATTTTGCAAATATCATGGATTTGAATGTTAATGCAATGTTTAATGCTACTAAGGCAGTTGTTCCATTTATGAAAGAAAATGGTGGAGGAGTAATATTAAACACTAGTTCAATGGTAAGTATTTATGGTCAACCTTCTGGAGTAGGATATCCTGCTTCAAAATTTGCCGTAAATGGACTGACAAAATCCTTAGCAAGGGAATTAGCTCCTTCCAATATTAGAGTTAATGCTGTTGCTCCTGGAATAACAAATACCGATATGGTGGCAAATCTTCCAAAAGAGATGATTGAGCCATTAATTAAGACTATCCCATTGGGAAGAATAGGGCAGCCAAGCGATGTTGCCAATGCCTTTTTGTTTTTGGCAAGTGATATGGCAAGTTATATAACTGGAGAGATATTATCCGTTGATGGAGCTGCAAGGTGTTAATCTTGCAACTTTTTTTAATAATTGATATTATAATTATAAGAAAGAAGATGAAGATATGATAAAATTACCACCTATTGAAAAGATACCAGAAGCTTATTCAGCTATTCAAGATGAGAGAATAACTTTATTTGATGATCATGCTATTGTAAAATCGAGCAATGGTGAAAAAGAATATTTAATAAAATGGAAAGATAACGTTTATTATTCGAATGATAATTCGACATATTGGCAAGGATATCCAGGTTACCCAGTTATTGCAGTTTTGCTATTGCAAGATAAACTTCCTTTAAATCAAGAGTATCTCAAATATTTTGCCAATATTGACTGGAATAGTCTAAATAAGGAAACTAAAAGGAATTATAAGGAATCTGTTAATCGAGTATTGATGAATGTGTCAGATGAAGAAAAGCTAAATATCTATTCAGAGTTTGAGAAAGTGTTTGAATGTATTGAGAAACTTGATATCGTTTTAACAAAAAAGAAAGATCTATAGAACAAGAAATATTCTTGTTTTTTTGATGTGTAAATTTATGAGAATGTGTACACAAGTTTTTACACAATTATTGTATCAAATTTATGTAAATATATACAAATTTGATTGAAATATTATTCTCAAAATTCCAAGATTTTATATAATAGTATTAAGCAAGAAGAAAAGTAATCAAAAAAAGAATTTTAGGAGTTGAGAAGTAATGAAAAAAATGGAAGAATTACAAAAACAAAAGAAAATTGCTTTAAGTTTATGTGTAGCAGTATTAATTGTTACCATTGCTAATTTTTGTATAAAGTATAATAATTATAGCAAGTTAGATATGGACGTGTTTGATTATTCATGGCAATCAAATACTTATTTAGCAGCAATAGGAGATGAAGGGGTATATTTATCAGATATTGATTATATAGCTAACCAATCAAGTGTACAATGGGGTAGTATATTAAAAGATACAACATCTGCTGGAGGCAAAATAGCAGTAAAAGTTGAAAATGCCTATTACACTTTTGAAAAGGGAATGTGGGCCCATGCTAATTCAACACTTGTCTATGATATTAGTAATTATAATTATGAGTATTTTACCGCTTTTATGGGCTTGAATCAAACAGCAGCAAGTTCAAGCAATGGCGTAAAATTTTACATATATACTTCTAATGATGGTGTAAATTGGACTTTAAAAACAGATGAGAATCCAATAGTAGTTAAGCCTGGTATGAATGCTATAGAAGCAAAAGTTAATATTAAGGGAGCAAAATATTTAAAGTTATATGCTGATAATAATGGCAATAATGGAAATGATCATGCAGTTTATGCTGATGCCAAATTAACTAATGATTTGGAAGATAATCAGGTAATTGATATTGGCGAATTAGATAAGAAAATAAAAAATGATTATTCAAATTCATCATTAACTAATAAAGATTATGAGCTTACTTTGTTACAAAGAGAGTTAGCAAGTCGAGCAGGATCTTATGCTTTAAGAAGATTCATTGAGGAGAGTACCGACAACGAAAAAACTTTTAATTGGTTATTCAATGATTTAGAAAATTTGAGATATTATGTTTTGGGTGGTCTTCCCGATGGAGGAAGTTACTATAATTCACTTAATGTTCTTTCAAAACTTTATAAAGAATATTCTACTGATTTTCAAATTACTCGATTATTAAATAATCCTACTACTCCTAATATGACATATGGGAATTTGTATAAAAGAATGGCTATTTCCATTGCATTAACGCATTCACAAAGGGTAGGATTATGGATGCAAAATGCTGCAAATGGAGAAAATGATTCGGATCCATTGAGACGTTATGCAATATATAAATATATGCATAAGAATAATAAACTAAAGATTTCAAATAGCATGGACATGACTCATGTTTTTGAGGATTTGCATGTTGAAGAAATGCGTATTCTTTTGAGTAATAATATCGATGATGAAGAAATTTTGTGGTTGAATAAATATGTTCAGGATAATGTGGATAGAAATCCGAATAATGTATGGAGATATATAACTCCGCATCCTTATATGGCTTATGTGTGGCCAAATTATGGTAATCCGATCTATTATGATCCAGCCAATATTGATTATTTTAATGAGTTATTTGCAGTAAGTAAATCAAGTGATAATGTAGGTAAAAGTTTGTCAAGCGACGCAACAAAGGTTGGACTATTTGATTCCGAGTTTGTTATACCTGGAGGAAAAAATGTAAAAGAGTATAGATTAAAAGTTACAAGAGGAAATGCGGATTACAAATTGTATAAAGTATGGATGAATTTCCGAAATAAATTTGGAACAGGAGCTGTATGTGGTGGAATTTCTAAAAGTGGAGCAAACATTCGCGGTACACATGGAATTCCAGCGATAGTTGTTGGACAACCGGGACATGCTGCATTGTTATTTTATACTAAAGATGCGGAAGGTCGAGGATATTGGAGACTTGATAATGACGTATCTGGATGGACTTTGACAGGAAAAAGTGCAAGATTACTTGGATGGAGCACGGGAAGTTATACTAGCGGTTATTCGACTGGTGTTTATATGGAATATGAACAAGCAGCAATAAATGATCATGAAAACTTAATAACGGCTGAAGAATTAGTAATGTTAGCTAAAGTTTATAGCAGTGATTTGGCAAAACAAGAAGAAATTTATCGAAAAGCGCTAGAAATCCAGTCTATAAATTTTGATGCATGGCTTGGTTTAATTAATGTCTACAATGAAAAGGGAACCAAAACAGAAGAAGACTATTATAGATTAGCAGAAGAAATAGGGGATGCCCTAAAATATTATCCATTACCAATGCAAAATGCGACAGATTTGATTAAACCGAAGATGGAAAGCGTAGCAAACCAATATAGGTTTACCTTAATGCAAACGAGAATATTAACTGAGGGAAGTGTATTGCCTAATAATACAGAAGATAGTTTTACAGTAGTTCAACCTGGAGTTACTAGGTTAGAGGCCAATTACTTATTGGGAAGATTAGATAAGACAATCGCAACATTCTCATTTGATGGAGAAGATGCCAATAAGATAGTATTATCCGATAGATTTAATGGAAATGGAGTAAGATGGGATTATAGTATAGATGGAAAGAAGA
>ERZ777305.589-NODE-589-length-58322-cov-3.627748_pt1 | contig 58322 bp, 53 predicted proteins | sample MGYA00374965_ERZ777305 | MGnify/ENA primary metagenome ERZ777305 (study PRJEB29328, sample SAMD00013331) | mouse gut metagenome | study: EMG produced TPA metagenomics assembly of the Metagenome analysis of fecal microbiota from mouse which was promoted...
CACATCACCCCCGATGAGACCGGGGAGGACCAGGAGAAGGTGGACCGGGCCGCAAGGGCCGTCCGCAGCCTTATCACCCTTATCGGCGCGGGAGAGAGCCTTAGCGACCAGAACGTGCGGTACTGCATGAGCATGGTGGCCGAGGACAGCGAGGAGAAGGTGGCAAGGCTTGCGGGGGATTGCATCTGCATAACCGCCAAGGGCAAGCCCATAAAGCCCAAGACCGTGGGCCAGCGGACCTACTGCGACAATATCAAGAATAATACCGTCACCATAGGGGTGGGCCCCGCGGGCACCGGCAAGACCTATCTTGCGGTGGCTATGGCCGTGACGGCCTTTCGGGCCCAGCAGGTGAACAGGATAATACTGACCCGCCCGGCGGTGGAGGCCGGGGAGAAGCTGGGCTTTCTCCCGGGGGATTTGCAGCAGAAGGTGGACCCCTATTTAAGGCCCCTGTACGACGCGCTGTTCGATATGCTGGGGGCGGAGACCTACGCACGTTACGTGGAGCGGGGGAATATCGAGGTGGCCCCCTTGGCCTATATGCGCGGGCGGACCTTGGACGACAGCTTTATCATACTGGACGAGGCCCAGAACACCACAGGGGAGCAGATGAAGATGTTTCTGACCCGCCTTGGCTTCAACTCCAAGATGGTGATAACCGGGGACGTGACCCAGATAGACCTGCCCGACGGCAAACGCAGCGGCTTGAAGGAGGCCGTGCGGGTGCTGCGGGGGGTGGAGGACATCGCCATATTCAAGTTCACCGAGAAGGACGTGGTGCGCCATAAGCTGGTGCAGGACATTATAAGGGCCTATGAGCGCGCGGCGAAGGCCAGGCAGTGAGAATCACCGGCGGCGGCCGGGGAAAGGATAGAGTAATATGGAGAAGATAAGGGTGATCATTTCAAACCGGCAGAAGCAGGTCAGGGTGCCCACCGGGGTGCGTATGCTTATCCGGCGTTGCTGCCACGCGGTGCTCCAGCTGGAGGGCTTCCCGGACCCGGCGGAGATAAGCGTAAGCTTTGTGGACAACGACCAGATAAAAGAGATGAACCGGCAGTACCGCGACAAGGACTCGGTGACGGACGTGCTGTCCTTCCCCATGGGCGAGGAGGGCAGCTACGACGTGAACCACGAGACCGGCGCGAAGATACTGGGGGACATTGTCATCTCCATTCCCAAGGCCATGGAGCAGGCGAGGACCTATGGCCACACCTTGGAGCGGGAAATAGGGTATCTGACGGCCCACTCCATGCTGCACCTGCTGGGCTATGACCACGAGGAGGGCGGTATGGCCCGGGTGCGTATGCGGGAGAAGGAGGAGCGGGTCATGCGGGAGCTGGGCCTGCCCGCCAGCGGGAGCTACGCCCCAGAGGAATGAGACCCGAGAAAAGGCGGAGCTTACTGCACAGCTTTAGGGACGCGGCAAGAGGGGTATGGCTCTGTCTTTGCTCTGAGAGGAATATGCGCATACACCTGACAGCCTGCGGGTATGTGCTGTTCTTCGCGTTTAAAATTGGCATCAGCGGCGGGGAGCTGGCCTGTCTGCTGCTCTCGATGGGCCTTGTCACTGGAGCGGAGACCATGAATACCGCCGTGGAGAAGCTGTGCGACCATGTGTGTAAGGAGCAGAACCCCGGGATAGGCAGGGTCAAAGACCTGGCTGCTGGGGCTGTGCTGTTATGCGCGATTTTCGCCGCGCTTGTGGGCGGGGCAGTTTTGCTGCGCCCGGAGCTGTGGGCGGCCATTTTGGACATAGCCGGGACAGGCTGGAAGCTGGGGGCCTTTGGGGGGGCGGTGGCGGCAAGCTTTGTGCTGGTTTTTGTAGTGCCGCTCAAGAGGGAGTGAGGGAACGATGAGGAAAAGAGTGGGCATAGCGGCGGTTATACTGGTGTGTGTTATGATAGGCGCGGGGTGGCTTGCTGTGGTTAGCGGCGCGGAAAAAGACGGGCCGGTGATCTATACGACCCTTTCCATTGACAGCGTTGCGGAGAAGTTTCATGATAAGGACGGGTACTATCTGACGGTCGCTTTGGAGGATTGGCTCATAGAAGACTATAATTTGTCTTATGACAGGATTACTTTTAAGACCGAACAGGAGGTCTATGATAAGGTGTCTCCGGGGGATATTTACGCCGGCGTGACCTTGAAGATAAGGGAGCCGGAGCAATGTTCGAACAGCGATATCCGGGCGGTACTAAAGTGGAAACGGAACGATTTGTGCGAGATTGTTTCATTGGGACAAAAGGCCGGAACGTGAAGGGAGAATGTGCCATGGTGCGCACGGCTGAGGGGGAGCACGGTATCACCCAGGAGGAGAGGCGCGCATATGAGGAGCGGTTCGCGGCGTTCCGGGAGTTTGCGGCGCGGGAGCGGGGCGCTATACTCAAGGCGCTTGAGGGATGAGATTTTTGACCGATAGTGAAGGGAGGGTTTATGCCGCAGCTTAATAAAGGCGGGAAGTTTGTGTTCGGAAAGTCGCTGGTGCGGGAGGACGGGAGTCTCTGTCTGCCGCCACAGGCGGTGGAGGAGTATGATATCTGCTGTGAGGGGCGGGTGTATCTTTTTACCGGGGCCAAGGCTACCGGGGGGTTCTGCGTTACCAGAAAGGGATTGCTTTTGCCGTCGAAGCTCTCGCATATACTTGAGGATATGCGAGAGCTTCGGGACTATACCATTCCCGAGGGGGAGTTCGTGGGGTACAAGGGCAGGAGCTACTGTTGGCTGGCGGTGTCGCCGGAGGGCCGGCTGAAACTCACTGGCTCCATGCTGGAAAGGCAGAAAATCGCGCCGGGGGACGAGCTGATGTGCATACGCAGCAGCGATATCGCCTTTACCTTGGGGCACCACGGGCCATTGCTTGAGCGGGCTGAGAACTATCGGGGAGAGATACCCGTATACTAAAAATTTATATTATTAAAAAGGAAAACTATGGATAATCAAAAATCAGCATACATCGCCATCGTGGGGCGGCCCAATGTGGGGAAATCCACCATACTGAATAAGCTTATCGGGGAGAAGATAGCCATCGTTTCCAAGAAGCCACAGACCACCCGCACACGGATAATGGGCGTGCTGACAGAGGGGGAGGACCAGCTGGTGTTTTTGGACACGCCGGGGCTTTTGAAGCCCAGGAACTCCTTGGGGGACTATATGCTGCGCTCGGTGACGGCGGCCATAGAGGGAGTGGACTCCTGCCTTTTGGTGGTGCAGGCGGGCGCACCTCTGTCCAAGGCCGACGAGGAGCTTATCGGGCGGTTCAAAAAGGGGCATATTCCGGCGGTGCTGGCCATAAATAAGACAGACCTTTTGGGGGACAAGACCCGGCTTATGGAGCAGATAGCAGAGTATTCGGGGCTCTATGACTTCGAGGCGGTGGTGCCTGTGTCGGCGGAGAAGGGCGACGGCATGGACGCGCTTCTCGATGAGCTGAAGGGACTGACCCTGCCGGGAGGATGGCTCTTCCCGGAGGACACGCTGACCGACCAGACGGAGCCTGTGCTGGCGGCGGAGCTGGTGCGGGAGAAGGCGCTGCGGCTTTTGGAGCAGGAGGTGCCCCATGGGGTGGCGGCGGTGACGGAGCATATGCAGGAAAAGGGGGAGCTTTTGGAGATACACGTGACCCTGTACTGCGAGAAGCCTAACCATAAGGGTATCCTGATTGGCAAGGGCGGGGAGATGTTGAAAAGGATAGGCAGCGCGGCCAGGAGGGACCTGGAGGAGTTTTTTGGGTGCAGGGTAAACTTGCAGCTTTGGGTAAAGGTGAAGGAGGATTGGCGGCAGCGGCCGGAGACCTTGCAGGGGATGGGGTTCTCCCTAAGAGACCTGGAGATATAAGGGGAGCGAAGGGTAAAAGTTTCGTCAACCTTTTCAAAGGTTGCGGAGTTTGGGGCAGAGCCCCAAGGTCTTGCGCGACAGCGCCAAAAGTGTACACAAAAAACTTTGGCTTTCCTTTCGGAAAGCCAATTTGCTTTACAGCTTCTTCTCACCCCTCCACTCCCACGCACCCAATGTTCCCACACGCTGTCCGGGGGCTCAGCTTGTCGGGCTCATAGTCGTGAAGATTCAGGGACATATTTATGCTTGTCCGATCAGCGGGCATATCCCCGCTCCCCCGGATACCCCTCGCACTCCTCAAGTAGCCCGGAGCCTGTGCCCCGGCCCCGGCGGCTCTCCACACAGAGCAAGGGTATAGGGCCGCTGTGCACAAACGCAAAGCCTACCAGCTTACCGTTTTCCCGGCGTTCAACTATATGCGCCAGCTCCGGCCTGAGCTTTGCGCTGAAAACCTCCGGGGTGGTGTGGTACTCCGGAAAGCACTTTATGTATAGCTCATAGTATTCGTCCAGTCTTACCTCCCAATAATAAACAAAGAGGGACGCTCCCACGAGCGCCCCTCAAAATTCTTTCTTACTTCACCATGCTGGCGATCTCCTCGGCGAAGTTGTCCTCGCGCTTCTCAAGACCCTCGCCCTTCTCGAAGCGGGTGAAAGCCTCTATCCTGATGTCGCCGCCCAGCTCCTTGGCGACGCTGTCGGTGTACTGCTTCACGCTCATATTGCCATCCTGCACATAGGCCTGGTCCACAAGGCAAATCTCCTTAAAGAACTTCTGGAGACGGCCGGTGACTATCTTCTCGGCGATATTGGCGGGCTTGCCCTCGTCCACTATCTGCTGGGTGAGGATGTCCTTCTCCTTCTGCACCCGCTCGGCGGGCACGGAGGACTCGTCCAGGTACTCGGGGTTCAGGGCGGCTATCTGCATGGCCACATTGTGGGCATAGGTCTTGAAGCCCTCGGTAGCAACGATGCTGTCGTCAACGGCAAACTTCACGATAACGCCGATGCGGCCCCCAGCGTGGACGTAGGAGGTCACAGCGCCCTCATAGCGGGCAAAGCGGCGGACCTTGATGTTCTCGCCGATGGTCTGTATCTTCTCGGTGAGCAGCTCGCCCACGGTCATCTCGCTGCCGGCGGCTTTGCTCTGGAGCAGAGCGTCCACGTCGGCGGGGTTCTCGGCGATGACGGTGTCGGCAGCTGTCTGTACGAAAGCCTGGAACTCGGCGTTCTTGGCCACGAAGTCGGTCTCGGCGTTGACCTCGATAACGGCGGCTACCTTGCCGCAGTCGCTTACCTTGGCGAAGGCTACGCCCTCGGCGGCTATCCTTCCGGCCTTCTTGGTGGCGGCGGCAAGGCCCTTCTCGCGAAGAAGGTCAATGGCCTTGTCCATGTTGCCCTCGGCTTCGGTGAGGGCCTTCTTGCAGTCCATCATGCCGCAGCCGGTCTTTTCGCGGAGGGCGGCTACGTCTTTGGCTGTGAAATTCATGGGGATTACTTCCTTCCTATATTTGGGGTGTTATAGTCATTTTCTGCGAAAATAACTATATTTTATTTCTTCTTTAGCGTTTTTTGGCGCTGTCGCGCAGGACCTTGGGGCTCTGCCCCAAACCCTGCAAGGGGCCTAACGCCCCTTGACCGCGCAACTTACTCCTCGGCGGGCTCTGCGGCCTCCCCGGCGTTCTCGTCCTCCTCGGCCTCCTCCTGGCGGGCGGCCGCGCCCATCTGACCCTCGCGGCCCTCAATGACCGCGTCGGCCATGGCGCTGGCTATCAGCTTAACGGCGCGGATAGCGTCATCGTTGCCGGGGATAACATAGTCTATCTCGTCCGGGTCGCAGTTGGTGTCGACAATAGCCACGATCGGGATACCCAGCTTGCGGGCCTCGCTTACGGCTATCCGCTCCTTGCGGGGGTCAACAATGAACAGGGCGCCGGGATACCCGCGCATCTCCTTGATGCCGCCCAGGTACTTCTCCAGCTTCTCTATCTCCAGCTGGAGCTTGGTGACCTCCTTCTTGGGCAGGAGCTCGAAGGTGCCGTCCTCCTCCATCTTGCGCAGCTGGGCAAGGCGCTGTATGCGGGTGCGGATGGTGGTGAAGTTTGTCAGCATACCGCCCAGCCATCTGGCGTTCACATAGTATGCACCGGCCCTCTGGGCCTCCTCCTTCACGCTCTCCTGGGCCTGCTTCTTGGTGCCCACAAAGAGGAGGTTCTTCCCCTCGGCGGAAAGATCCCGCACAAAGTTATAGGCCTCCTCCAGCTTGCGCACGGTCTTCTGCAAGTCGATGATGTAGATGCCGTTGCGCTCGGTGAAGATATAGGGAGCCATCTTCGGGTTCCAGCGGCGGGTCTGGTGGCCGAAATGCACGCCGGCCTCCAAAAGCTGCTTCATAGATACTACTGCCATTTAAATTACCTCCTGGTTTTTCCTCCGCAGAAAAGAAATTTTCCGGCGTGCCGGGGTCCCCGGACCAGAGCCGTTTTCCTGCGTGTGTTTTGGCGACTAGTATTATACCACAAAAGCTGGGAATTTGTCAACGTATTTTCGCCCCCCAAAAAAGTTGCCGGAAACCACCGGATTTTTGAAAATACAGGTGGACTTTTCCGCAAATTATGTTAAAATATATATGATAAGAGATTTTGAAGAAGGGGGCGGAAATTTTTCTTAATGAAGGGCTTACCTTGGGAAGGGGCCCCGCGTCTATAAATTGTAGAGTGTAAGAACGCGATCATAAATAATATAATCGATAAAAAATAAATGTTGGGAAGGCGGGAAAGCAATGAAAGGTTCGGTCGGCATGGGAAAGGAAAACAGCGGGAGGATAAAGGGAATTATGGTGAAAAGGGGCCTTGCCCTGCTCGTTGCCGGGTGCGTGCTCACCGGGGCCCTTGCGGCCTGCGGCGGTGATAAGGATAAGGAAGATGACAGCAGCTCCGGGGTTTCGGGCGCGTCCGCTGTTATACCCATTAACACCCCCTCGCCGACGCCGCTGCCCACGGCCAAGGCCGTGCGGGTGGAGGTGGACGACTCCCTGAACGTGCGGGAGTCCGGGTCTACCGAGGCGGATATACTGGGCGTTGTGGAGAACGGCGACGAGCTGGCACTTCTCACGGACACGGCCCAGAACGGCTGGTACCAGGTGTCCTATAACGGCGGCACGGGCTATGTGTCGGAGGAGTACGTAAAGGTGATAGACGTGACCGTGGAGCGGTACAACGCCCTTAAAACAAGCGTGGCCGCCACGCCTACGCCGGAGCCCTCGGAGGAGCCCGGGGCCAGTGCCACGCCCGCCCCCACCACCGGCACGGGCACCGCGAACAGCGCCAGCTCCGACAACGAGGACGGCGAGTAAAATGGATGTGCTGATAGTGGGCAGCGGCCTTCTGGGCCGGGCCGTGGCGGAGCGCCTGGACAGCCTGGGCCATGGCGTGGCTGTGGTGGACGAGAGCCCGGAGAACCTCTCCCTGCTGCCACCGGGCTTCGGCGGGGTTACCTTTGCGGGCTTCCCCATGGATCTGAACGTGCTGAGAAGGGCGGGGATAGACAGCTGTGACGCGGTGGCCGTCACCACCGGGGACGACAACCTGAACATCGCCGTGGGCCAGATAGCCAAGCGGCTGTTCAAGGTGAAGTGGGTGGCCGCCAGGGTGGCGGACCCCGAACGGGAGGATATCTTCGACGGCGACGTGCGCACGGTCTGCCCCACAAATATGGCCTGCGACAAGCTGGTGACGGACCTGCTGTCCCGCCAGGAGAACAAGCGGGTGAATTTTGGCAACGCCACGGTCTCTCTGGAGCTGCGCCCGGTGGAAAGAAGGTACTTCGGCCAGTCCACAAACAATGTGGACCTGCCTGACTGCGGCATTTTCGCGGTGATAAGGGCGGACGGCGAGTTTGTCTTGAAGGAGACCGCCGGGGGCGTTGCGCTTATGGAGGGCGACGTGATGGTGATAAGCAGGAGGATAGACTGATGCGCATGATAGTTGTGGGCGGCGGGCAGGCTGGGCGCAGCCTTGCCCGCCTGCTTTTGGAGCGGCGGCACGAGGTGTGCCTTATTGAAAAGGACCGGGCCAGATGTCAAAAGCTTGCGGACGAACTGGACGCGGCGGTGTTCCCCGGGGACGGCAGCACCGTCTCTGTGCTGGAGGCCGCCGGGGCCAGGAGGGCCGACTGTGTTATGGCCGTCACAGGGGTGGACCAGGTGAACCTGATAGCCGCCCAGCTGGCGGCGGGGCACTTCGGAGCGAAAAAGGTGATAGCCCGGGTGAACGACCCCAGAAACGCCGAGACCTTCCGTTCCCTGGGGATAACGGACGTGGTCAGCAGCACGGAGCTGGTGGTGCAGCTCATAGAGCAGGAGGCCGACAGCGCGCATATGCACCTTATCGCCAGCCTGAACCAGGGCAAGGGGGAGATATGCTCCATGAACCTGCCGCCTGATACGGCCTGGGAGGGAAGGGCGCTGAAGGACGTGGACTTTCCAAAAGGCACCCTGGTGATATCCCTCATACGCCAGGGGAAGCTGACAATACCCAACGGCTCCACGGTGCTACACGCCGGGGACGAGCTAGTGGCCGTGGCCGAGGACAGGAGCCGCAAGGCGCTGCACAGGGTGCTGGGGGAGGTAAAATGAGTGTGGATAACAAAAAGACTCTGCTGGGCATAAAGCCCTTCCAAGAACTGACCCTCTGTGACGATTTTATCTTCTCGAAGGTCATGCGCCAGCCTGAAAACCTCAAGCCCTTTTTGGAGGGCCCGCTGCAAAAGAAGATAGCCCGAGTGTCGAAAATCTGAAAAAGATGTGGAATAACAAAAAATCAAAAACAATAACGATTCCTACTTTACAAATCCTGGAAACTGTGTTATAATATCCCTCGCCGGGGAGAGGAGTGGTGCGTGTGCCCAAGGGTCGGGAAAACTTCAGCAGGAAGCGGGAGGCTATCCTCTGCGCCCTGCGGGACACGGAAACGCACCCCACCGCAGAGTGGGTCTACCGGCAGCTGAAGCCGGAGTACCCGGACCTGAGCCTTGGAACTGTTTACCGAAACCTTGGGCGTTTTACCGAGACCGGCCAGGCGGTGAGCCTGGGGGTGATAGCCGGGCACGAGAGGTTCGACGGAGACACATCGCCACACGCCCACCTGGTCTGCGAGCGCTGCGGCGCGGTTATAGACGTGCAGGCCGAACTGCCCGGGGCGAGGGAGCTTGAGAGCATATCGGAGCAGAGCGGGTGTAAAATAGAATCCGCAAGCGTCACTTTCAGGGGGCTGTGCCGGGACTGCTTGAAGGGCGTGCAGAGCGCCGGAGAGGAGAAGGACAGTGGAGCTGAAAAAAGTGACCTTTGAGAACATCGACCAGCTCATCGCCCTGGAGGTCCGGGAGGACCAGCGGGAGTTTGTGGCCCCAAACGTGCTCAGCCTTGCGGAGGCCTATGTGGCCGTAAGCGGCGGACACGCGGCCCAGCCCTTCGGGATATACGAGGGCGGCGGGCCGGTGGGGTTCGTGATGTTCGGCTATGGGAGCCTGGACGACCCGGACGAGCCCGAGAGCGCAAAGGACAGCTACTGCCTGTGGCGGTTTATGATAGATGAAAAGCATCAGGGGCGCGGACTTGGAAAGCGGGCCCTGGAGGTTTGCCTTGAGTACCTTCGGGAAAGGCCGCTGGGCCCGGCGGATAAGGTCTGGCTGAGCTATGAGCCGGAGAATACCGCAGTCCGGGGGCTCTATCATAAGTTCGGCTTTGTGGAGAACGGAGAGATGTGCGGCAAAGAGATAGTGGCCGTCAGAGATTTGTAAAAAAGCGCACGGTGTTATAGTTAACGCAATTAAAAAGAGGTATGTCTCTTTTGAACTAGGCGGCAAAGCCGCCTAGCTTCAAAATCGGTAAAACCGATTTTGAAGTGCGTTTACTAAAACGCATAGGCGCTTTGAAATATCACATAATATATTCAAAATCAGGAGGAAAATTACCATGAAGTTTGTTTGCAGCGTATGCGGTTATGTCCATGAGGGCGACAGCGCCCCCGAGAAGTGCCCTGTCTGCGGCGCCCCCGCCGAGAAGTTCAACGCCCAGTCCGGCGATATGGCCTGGGCCGCCGAGCACGTGGTGGGCGTGGCAAAGGGCGTTGACGAGAAGATCGTCGAGGGTCTGCGCGCCAACTTCCAGGGCGAGTGCACAGAGGTGGGTATGTATCTGGCCATGGCCAGGGTCGCCCACCGCGAGGGTTATCCCGAGATAGGCCTCTACTGGGAGAAGGCCGCCTATGAGGAGGCCGAGCACGCCGCCAAGTTTGCCGAGATGCTGGGCGAGGTGGTCACCGACAGCACCAAGAAGAACCTTGAGATGCGCGTAGAGGCCGAGAACGGCGCCACCGACGGCAAGACCCAGCTGGCGAAGATGGCCAAGGAGCAGGGCCTGGATGCCATCCATGACACCGTCCACGAGATGGCCCGTGACGAGGCTCGCCACGGCAAGGCCTTTAAGGGTCTGCTGGAGAGGTACTTCAAGTAAAACATTATAGACGACAATCTTAGGAGGTTACAAAATGGACAAGTATGTATGCCCCTGCGGCTATGTGTATGACCCCGAGGTGGGGGACCCGGACAACGGCGTGGCCCCCGGCACTCCCTGGGAGAAGGTGCCCGAGGACTGGACCTGCCCTACCTGTGGGCTGGGCAAGGACGCCTTTGAGAAGGAGTAAAGCTTAAAAAAGGACGGCCTGCGCGAAGCTGCGCAGGCCGTTTTTTTTGATGGATATCAGAACATATCAAAAGGCAGGGCCCGAAAGCCCTGCCTAAACGATCAAGTTATTTGGGAGCCTTAGGCTTGCGCGCGGGCTTCTTGCGGGCGGGCTTAGCCTCTGCTTTGGGTGACTCCTTCTTTACGGGAGCCGGGGCGGTCTCCGCAACAGGTTCAAGTTTAACTTCGGGCTCCTGGGCCTTTGGCGCCTCCTCCTTGGCGGGGGCGGCTTCCTTCACGGCCCTGGGCTTGCGGGGAGCGCGCTTCTTGGGGGCGGGCGTCTCCTCCTTTGCCGGGGCGGGCTCCTTCTCCGGCTCCGCCGAAACAGGAACCGTCCTCCACTGCTGGCCAATGCCCTCCACGTCGTCCCATATCTGGGCGGGGGCTCCGTCGTCCTCGCGCATCTCAACGATATCCAGTACCTTGCCGGACTGGACGTTCATCAGTTTCCTATATTCGGCGGTGACCTTGACCCATTTCCAGACCTGGCTGCCGCCGTCCACATCGTCCCAGGTCTGGGCCCAGGAACCGGCCTCCGTGCTGCCGTGGGTAACGTCCAGCACCTTACCGTTCTGCTTGTTCACAAGCTTTACCGCGCGGCCCGGGGCCTTTACCTGTATCCATACCTGAGCGTCGCTGCCGTTGGGCTCAGCCTGTTCCACTATCTGGCCGTTATCCTGGCCGGTACTCTGTAGCGCTTTGCCGGTCCTGCGGTTCACTATAATAATCTCCTCGCGCTTTTCCTTAGCAGCCATACAAAATCTTCCTTTCCTCCGCACTGTACACAATATAAGCGGGCTTTCTGTTTATCAGTTTACGTTATGATACTATATATTATAGCCGCTCCTTGTGCTAATGTCAATCTTTTCCTTACAAATTTATGAATTAAGATATCTGTAAAAAATATTTTGGCTTTTTTTAATGGATTATCCTTGGAAACTGAGCGGATTAGGTGTATACTTAATATATAATAGGATAACAGGACCAGAACTTACCATTAAGAACAGCGAGGTACTATGGATATGAAGCACGTGAAAACGCCACCAGCCCAGACACCCCAGAGCACGAAAGCTGCGGGAGACTCTTTGGCCGCGAATATTCAGCGCTTTTACCCGGACCCCAGCGAGGGGCTCACCCCCCGGCAGGTGGAACAGCGCGTAAAGCAGGGCCTGCATAACGGCGACTCGGGGGTGCATACAAAAAGCGAGGGGCAGATAATCTGGGAGAACGTATTTACCTTTTTCAACCTTCTGAACTTCGCCCTGGCCCTGGCGGTCATACTGGTGGGGTCCCCCCGAAACGCGCTCTTTATGGGGGTGATCCTTTCCAACATAGTGATAGGCTCCTTCCAGGGGATAAGGGCCAAGCACACCATCGACAAGCTCTCTTTAATATCGGCCCCGAAGGCCGTGGCGCTGAGAGGCGGGCAGAGGCACACCGTGAAGGTGGAGGACGTGGTGCTGGACGACGTACTTATCTTTGGCGCCGGCAACCAGATATGCGCGGACGCCACCGTGGTGGACGGCGAATGCGAGGTGAACGAGTCGCTCTTAACCGGCGAGTCGGATCCCATTGTGAAGCAGCCGGGGGACCCGCTGCTTTCCGGCAGCTTTGTGGTAAGCGGCACCTGTTCGGCCCAGGTGGAGCATGTGGGGGCCGAGAGCTATGCCAACAAGATAGCCGGGGACGCCAGCTACATGAAAAAGCGCAACTCCGAGATAATGAACTCCATCGACTTCATCGTAAAAATAATCGGCTTTGCCATTCTGCCCATCGGCGGGCTGCTGTTCTGGAAGCAGTACGTGGTGCTGGGGGACACCATACAGAGCTCGGTGGTGAGCACTGTGGCGGCCATGGTGGGCATGATACCAGAGGGCCTTGTGCTGCTTATAAGCCTGGCCTTCGCGGTCAGCGTCATAAAGCTCTCCGCCCGCAAGACCCTGGTGCAGGATATGTACTGCGTGGAGACCCTGGCAAGGGTGGACACTCTCTGTCTTGACAAGACCGGCACCATCACCGAGGGCTCCATGCAGGTGGACGAGATAGTACCCCTGGAGGGCTTCACCGGGGACCAGATGGAGGAGGCTTTAACTGCCCTTGTGAACACCCTGACGGACAGCAACCCCACCTTTATGGCTATAAAGGAGTGGTTGGCGGACAGCCCGCCCTCCTCCTGGAGGGCGGCCCAGACCGTGCCCTTCTCCTCGGCCAGAAAGTGGAGCGGGGCCTATTTCCAGGGCCGGGGCTGCTACGTCATGGGTGCGGGGGAGTTCGTGCTGGGCGGGGCCTTCGGGCCCTATAAAGCCCGGGCCGAGAGCTATTCAAAGAACGGCCAGCGTGTGCTGCTGCTGGCAAGGGCAGACATGAGCTTTGACGATAAGTCTCTGCCAAAGGGCATGAAGGCCATGGGCCTGGTACTTATAAGCGACAAGATACGCAAGGAGGCCCCCCGGACCCTTAGGTTCTTCGCGGACCAGGGGGTGGACCTGAAGGTCATCTCCGGCGACAACGCCGTGACCGTGGCCAACATCGCCAGAAAGGCCGGGCTTTCAAATGCAAATAAATACGTGGACGCCACCACCCTTCGCACCGAGGAGGACATAAAGCGAGCGGTGAAGGAGTACGCCGTGTTCGGGCGGGTGACTCCACAGCAGAAACTAGCCTTTGTAAAAGCCCTTAAAGAGGACGGCCATACCGTGGCCATGACCGGCGACGGCGTGAACGACGTGCTGGCCCTGAAGGAGGCCGACTGCTCAATAGCCATGGCCTCTGGCAGCGACGCGGCCCGCACCGTCTCAAACCTGGTGCTGCTGGACAGCAATTTTGCCTCTATGCCCGTGGTGGTCCAAGAGGGGCGCAGGTCCATAAACAACCTCCAGCGCTCCAGTTCCCTGTTTCTGGTAAAGACCATCTTCTCGGCCCTTATCGGGGTGCTGTTCATCTTCATCAACTATTCCTACCCCTTCCAGCCAATACAGCAGACACTGATAAGCTCCCTGACTATAGGCGTGCCCTCGTTCATACTGGCTCTGGAGCCCAATAACGACAGGCTGAAGGGTAAGTTCATCAACAACGTCATACGTATGTGTATTCCCGCCGCCCTTACAATGACCGCCAATATCGTGGCCCTCTGCGCCCTGGCGGCGCCCCTGGGGCTGACCACAGAGGAGACCTCCACCATGGCGGTGATAGTCACGGCCATGACCGGCTTTATAATGCTCTTTAAGGTCAGCGCCCCCTTTAACGCCCTGCGCGGCACCCTGTTCTTCGGGCTTCTGACGGCGTTCCTCTTGGCCTACAGCTTCTTCGGCGGTCTGTTCGAGCTCACAGCCCTGAGCCTCCCCATGCTCATCGCCCTTATGCCGCTTCTGATATTCGCTATAGTGTTCATGCTCGCCATGCTCCATCTGGTGGACCACGTGATAGTAAACTCACAGAGCCCGGTGTACCCCATAAAGATCCGGGACAGGATGAAAAGGAGAAAAGGACAATGAATCCAAATTTAGACCACACATTTTTTGTGGGCTGGGCCATAGCCGTATGCGTTTTGGCGCTGATATTCGGCGTCCTGCACCTTATCGCGGTGATAAGCGCCCTGCGAAAGGAGTACAGGCCCTCGCAGATAGTCATGCTGGTTTGCAGTATTATCGCCCTGCTGTCAGTGCCCGCCTGCCTCTGGGGCTGGCCGGGGAACCTGGACTCGCTGCTGATGGCGATAGGCGGCGGGGGAGTCTGCGGCGCGGCCTTCTATAACGGCCGCTCTGCGGCGGAGAAGTCCGGGGACATGAGCTTATTTCATCTGTCCCACCATATTATAAGGTTTGTGTTCGTGCTGATTCTGGTGTTTAATTTTATCTGGGTATAAACTGTGTTTAAAAAATATAAAAACAGCTATCTAAGCTACATATTCCTATACGCGGGTTTTTACCTGGCCTTCGCGGCCTACAGCGCGGTGCTGTCGGTATATTTGACCGGCATTGGGAAAAACGACCGAGAAATGTCCCTGATACTCTCCTCGGCGGGGCTGTTCTCCCTGGGGCTGGTCCCGGTGCTGGGCTACATAGCCGACCGGGCCAAGAACCAGAAGCTGGTGGCGGCGGTCCTGCTGATATCCGCAGCGGCGCTGGGGTGGGTATTTTCGGCGGTGAACGGGCTGGGAATACTGTTCGCCCTGAACGGCCTTATCATGGCGGCGATGAACGGCCTGTCGTCCATATGCGAGCGCCTTGCCGGGGACAGCCGCTTCAGGTACGGGGTGCTGCGGGTATGGGGCACCCTAGGCTTTGCCGCGGGGGTCCAGGGGGCAGGGCTCGCCATAGAGCTGCTGCCGGGGTACGCGTTGTTTTTGCTGGTGGCGGCGGCCTGCGGGCTGAGCCTTCTGGGACTTCTGGGAGTGGAGCTGCGTCCAGCGGTAAAGGGCGCGGAGGACAGTGCGGAAAAGCCGAAGTTCTCCGCGCTTTTGGAAAACCCCCAGTTCTTTCTGTTTCTCCTGGCGGCGTTCATATTCTCCGGCTGCTCCGGGGTGAACATGAACTACTCGCCGGTGCTCCTCTCCGGACTGGGGCTGCCCACCGGCATGGTGGGCACGGTGCTGTCCATAGGCACCATGGTGGAGATACCCCTTTTTCTGTTCTCCAACAAATTCATGGACAGGCTCTCGGGGAAGGTGCTTACGGCGCTTGTATTTGTGCTGGCAATAGTCCAGTTTTCGGTGTACGGCCTGTCAAAGTCGGCGTGGCTGGTGATGGCGGTGGTGGTGCTTTTAAAGGCGGTCACCTCCACCCTCTACATGATGCTGACCCTAAAGATGGTGCGCTGTCTGGTCCCGGCGAGGCTTACCACCACGGGGCTGGCGGTGGTGGGGGCGGTGAACAGCCTTGCGGGCATGGTCATGCAGAATGTATGCGGCTGGCTTGCGGGGGAGTGGGGCATAGGCTCCATGTACCTGTTCATGGCCGGGTGCTGCGTTGTGGGGCTGATAATCACCATGTTCCTGCGGGTTCGCAATACTGAAACTGTATTCAGTTAGGCTTGAGCGTTCTTAACAGCTTGTCTCGTGGGTGGAGGTCTCTGCAAGGGCTGGCGGGAAGGCGAAGAAGAAGCAGAAGGCCCGGGGCAAACGCCCTGGGCCCTCCGCTTGAAAAAGGAGATTATGAAAAAGAAAACTTGTACGCTTAGTTATTGGAGCCTGTATTGGCCGACAGTGTCAGCTCTATTTTCAATCCGCTCTCGCCGGTCAGCGGCCGGTCCACGGTGAGGGTCACCTTGTCGCCGGGCTTTTTTGTGGCAAGATAGGAGGAGACCGTATTCTCCGCCACTACCTGCGTGTCGTCGATAGCGGTTATGATGTCGTTGGTCTTAAGGCCCGAGGCCTTGGCGTTCTCCGTGACGGTCTCGCCCACACAGTAGCCCTGGGGCAGGCCGTAGAAGCTGGACATGGACCGGTTCACAAAGGCCCCGGTAATGCCAAGCATGGCCCTGTCGCGGACATAGCCGTACTCAATAAGGTCGCTGACGATGGGCTGTACCACCGTCGAGGGTATCGCGAAGCCCATGCCCTCATACTCTGTGGCGGCGATCTTTGAGGAGTTTATGCCCACCACCAGTCCGTTCAGGTCCACCAGCGCCCCGCCGGAGTTGCCGGGGTTTATGGCCGCGTCGGTCTGTATGCAGTTCACCACGAAACCGGTCTCTCCGTTGGTGACGGGGCGGTTCAAGGCAGAGACATAGCCGATGGTGACGCTGGAGTTGAACTGTAAGCCGCCGGGGTTGCCGATGGCCAGCACTTGGTCCGTCACCTGCAAGTCGTCGGAGCTGCCGAATTCGGCGGGGGTAAGCTTATCCTCGGTGTTCACCTTGATGACCGCCAGATCCGTCTGGGAGTCCTCTCCGATGAGCTCCGCCTCATAGCTGGTGCCGTCGGAGGTGACCACCGACAGGCGGTCGGCTCCGCTTATAACGTGCTGGTTTGTGACTATATAGCCGTCCTCAGAGAGAATTATGCCGGAGCCCTCGCCCGCCGGGGACAGTTCGCCGGACTTTTCCCGCTCATCGCCCATGCCGTAGAAGTAGCTGAAGAAGCCGTTCTGCTGCTCTATTATCTGATAGTTCTGCACGCATACCACGGAGGGTATTACCTTCTGTGCCACACCCTGGGTGGTGAGCCCGGATTTGGTGGCGGTGGGGGTGGCGCCCGCATCGGAGTCCACCCGCTTATAGAGGGTAAAGGCGGCGGTATCCTCCGCGTTTTCCGGGCTTTGAATATTCACAACGCCGTTCTGTATCATCCCGGCGAAGACTCCCACAGAGCCCAGGGACACCACCCCGCAGGCCAGCACCGCCGCCAGGGCCTTTACAAAGAACCTGCCGCCCTTCTTCTTTTTTTGGGCGGGCTTTGGCTGCTGGTAATAGCCCTGGGGCGCGCCCGGCCCCCAGCTGTAGCTGCTCTGCTGGGTCTGGGCCGGAGCCTGATAAGCGGGCGGGGTCTGGTACTGGGGGTACTGATAGCGGGGCGCGGCGGTCTGTGTGGTGTAGGGGAAGGCGCCGGTATTGGACTGGTTTGCGCTGCCGTATTCGGGAGCCGCGGGCTTCTGCTGTACGGTGCTCTCGCTTTCGCTTTGAGTGCTCTTGTTATCGTTATCATAGGTGTTCATAATATAGCCGCTCCTTTCGAGTTTTACTTGGGGTGCTTGTTGTTCCCTTGTTGTGACTATATTATGCCCTATGATTGTGAAAACTGTGTGAAGTTCATCGGAGAAGAAGCTGAAAAAACTGTTACGAAATTTTTTAGCCCACCAGAGGGCTCGTCAGGTCACGGAGTTTCCTCTCCGTGTTCCAAATATTTAGCAGCTTGTCAAAGTTCTTATCCGGCTCCATAAGGAGCTCCGCCAGCCTGTCCAGCAGCGCCATGTCCTCCTCGGGCAGGCTCTCCCCCCTAAAGAGAAGCGGCTCCATGAACCTGGGCTGGAGGACGTAGGAGATCTCGTGGTTCATCAGAGCGTGGAAATCGTACACGAGGTATCTTCCCACAGAGCGCAGGCCGTTGGTCCCAAGGCCGTCGGCATAGAGAAAACGCGCGCCGTCCGTTTTGCCGCTTCTGATATCCAGCCAGGCTTTGGCGGACCAGTCGAACTGACCGGGCTCCATGTCGTACTGGGTCACCGGCATGGGGAAACCCTCATAGAAGCCGTCCGCGTCGAAGGTGAGCCAGCGGCCCTCCTGCGGGAGCCAGACCTGGTTTATCCAGTGGTCCATGCTGTTTTCGCCGATGTACGGCGCGAAGCCTGCCCGGCTGCGGCAGGGCACTCCCTTTGCCTTATAAATGGAGGTCACCAGCACCGACACGAACCGGCAGGTGAGCACCAGCTTATGCTCCACGGCCCTGTCGGGGACGAACCCGCGCCCGTCCAGCCTGAAGAGCCCGGCGGCTATGGCAGGGGCCGTGAGGTATATGTCGTCCTGGCACTCGGAGCGATACCAGGGCCAGCGGTCCATGTCGCCATAGCGCAGGTCGAAGTTGGCGTTTTTGTTGCCCTCTCGAAGGGTCACCCGGTGGATTATCTGGTGGGATATCAGATGCCCCAGTTCAGAGGGGTCGTCCGGCAAAGACCGAAAATATTCCTCATACAGCCCCGGATAGGTGAAGGGGCCGTATTCAAGATAGTGCTTTCGCATTTCCTCTGTCATAATGATACCTCATTTCCATAAGTTTTGTCAATGGGAAAATACTGGCTCGCTTCCCCGGAGCCCGGGTCCGTAAAGTCATACACTGCCCCCGAGAGGGTCCAGCCCTGCTCCTTAATGTGCTCCAGCGCAAGGGAAAAGGCCTCCGGCCCCGCCGGGGCGACGAGATACTCCCGGGCGGGCGCCTCCCATTTCACCCAGCCCTCCGGGGCCTCTGCGCCGCTCTCGACCTCCACGCCCGCAAGGTAGAGCCCGCGGGTGAAGCCGTCCTCCCAGGGGGCAAAGTTCATGCCCATATCTGACATAAGCCCCCAGAACCCGGCGAAGGAGCCGTCGGCTTTTTTCTTTGCAAGGGGCGCTACCTCTGAGAAGTTCTCGTTGGCCTGCTGCCAAAGCCGGGCGATAAACCCCTCGCCGGCCTCTGTGGAGCCAAGCCGGCCTATTACTGAAAACGCCGGCTTATTCACAATTTTGTATTCCATAGTAAACTCCCTTAATTATGATATCCAAGCTTGGCAGCTCCATCATACAAAATATAAAAAATTATGTCAATACCCCCAGCCTGTCAAATAAAGTTTGGTTTTGTCCGGGCGGCTTATTGACTTTCAGTGGAAAGGTGATATAATGAAATAAAATTTCAAGGCGATAGGAGTATCAGAGCTATAAAAATTCTTATCATAAACGGCGGACCCCATAGGGGCAACACCTGGCTCCTGACAGAGAGGGCCAGGGAATATCTGGCGGACCTTGACAAGTCTGTTGACTTTACAGAGGTGCACCTGTCGGACATGGGCCTGCCCTTCTGCACCGGGTGCAGCGGCTGCTTCCGTCTGGGACATAAGGCCTGCCCGCATAATGGAGCCGTCCAGCCGGTCATGGACCTGATAGAGCAGAGCGACGGCGTGATATTTTCCGTGCCCTGCTTCCAGGGGCACCTGCCCGGCATACTCAAGAACTTCACCGACCATATGGCTTTTATGCTCCACCGCCCCAGATACTTCACAAAGAAAGCTCTCATAATAAGCACCACCGGGGGAGTTATGGCCAGGAGCACCACAAAGGCCCTCTCGTCGACCCTTACCGGCTGGGGGTTCAACAGGTGCTATCAGCTGCCCGTGGCGGCCTACAGCTGGAACGACTATAGGCCCACGGAAAAGGACCTGCGAAAGACCTATAAAATAGCCGGAAAGTTCTATCGTGACGTGGGCTCCGGGAAAATGCACGTGCCAAAGGCGGGCGTGCTCATACCCTTCAACCTGTTCCAAGCGCTGACAAGCGTGAAAACGGACTACCCCACCGAAGACAACGATTTCTGGCCCAGGTATCGGGGCATGAGGTACGCGCCGGGAATACCGCTGACCCCGGGCAAGAGGCTCCTGGGCTGGCTGATATATCAGATGGGACGCGCGCTTTCAAAGTCAACAACGGTCACATATAGGAAATAATCCTATAATTTATAATCTAACCTGAAAGGGGCAATAACATGTCTTCTGTAACACCCAGGTTTCCCCACCTGCTCCATGGCGGCGACTACAACCCGGACCAGTGGCTGGACAGGCCCGATATCCTGGAAAAAGATATCGAGCTGATGAAGGCCGCGCATATTAACTGCGTGTCCGTGGCCATCTTCGCCTGGGCCAAGCTGGAGCCCGAGGAGGGGCGGTACGAGTTTGGCTGGCTGGAGGAGGTCATCGGCAACCTCTATAAGAACGGCATCTACACTGTCCTTGCCACGCCCTCGGGAGCAAAGCCCCGCTGGATGAGCGAGAAGTACCCGGAGATACGCCGGGTGGACGGCTCCGGCAAAAGGGAGGAGTCCGGCAAGCGGCACAACCACTGCTATACCTCCCCGGTGTACAGGGAGAAGGTCAAAGCCATGAACACGGCCCTGGCGGAGCGTTTCGCGAAGCACCCCGGGGTGATACTCTGGCACCTGTCCAACGAGTACGGCGGGGAGTGCCGGTGCGAGCTGTGTAAGGCTGCCTTCAGGGAGTGGCTCAAGAAGAAGTACGGCGACATCAGCGCCCTCAACAAGCAGTATTGGACCGACTTCTGGGCCCAGACCTATAATAACTGGGAGGAGATAAATCCCCCAACCCCCAGGACCATGTGGGGCGCAGACCCAATCCACGGCCTGTGCATCGACTGGAGGCGCTTTGTCACCGACCAGGTGGGGGACTTTATCAAAATGGAGCGGGACGCGGTGAAGGCCGCAGACCCCTCTATCCCTGTAACCGCCAACCTGATGTACGACTTCTATTTCTATAACTACTTCAAGTGGAGGGATATCCTGGACGTGGTCTCCTGGGACTCCTACCCGGTGTGGGTGGGCAATGCCAAGGGCGACGTGGAGGAGGCCCAGAACCACGCCCTCTGGCACGACGTTATGCGCTCCATAAAGCAGAAGCCCTTCCTCTTAATGGAGTCCTGCCCCAGCGCCACCAACTGGCAGCCGGTCTCAAGATTAAAGCGCCCAGGGATGCAGCTGGCGGCCAGTATGTCCGCCGTGGGCCACGGCTCCAACTCCGTGCAGTATTTCCAGTTCAGAAAGAGCCGGGGCTCCAGCGAGAAGTTCCACGGGGCCGTGGTGGACCATGTGGGCCACGGGGATACCCGGGCCTTTAGAGACGTGGCTGAAGTGGGCGAGCGCCTGGAGCTTCTGGACAAGGCCCTTTATAACAGCGAGGTGCGCCCCGACGTGGCCATAGTCTTTGACACGGAGAACCGCTGGGCGCTGGATAACGCCCAGGGCCCCCGCAACTGCGGCATACACTACGCCGAGGCTGTCCGGGACCAGTACCGCGCCCTCTGGCAGATGGGCGTGCCGGTGGACATTGTTGACGAGGAGAGCGATATCTCGGGGTATAGGCTGGTGCTGGCCCCCATGCTCTATATGCTCCGTGCGGGCTTTGAGGAGAAGCTGAAGGCTTTCGTGAAGGACGGCGGCGCCTTAGTCGGCACCTACCACACCGGCCTTGTAAACGAGAACGACCTCTGCCACCTGGGCGGCTGGCCAGGGGGAGGTCTCCGCGAGCTCTTCGGCATATGGAACGAGGAGATAGACGGCCTGTGGGACGGGGAGGAGAACTCCCTCATCACCGAAGACGGAAAGAGCTACAGGGTCACTGAGCTCTGCGAGCTGATACACGCCGAGGAGGCCAAGGTTATCGGCACCTACGGCAGCGACTTCTATAAGGGTATGCCCGCCTGGACCGTCGCTGAGTACGGTAAGGGTCAGGCTTACTATGTGGCCGCCAGGGCTGGGGTGGACTTCTATTCCGATTTCCTTGGTGCCCTTGTGTCCGATCTACAGTGCAAGCGCGCCCTGCCCGGGGAGATACCCTTTGGGGTGGAGGCCTGCCTGCGGGAGACGGACACGGAGAGCTTTGTGTTCCTCCAGAACTTCACCGGGGAGCCAAAAACCGTGGCTCTGCCCGAGGGCTGCACCGATATGCGCACCGGCCAGCCTGCGGCAAAAGTAGAGCTTCGCGGGTATGATTCTGTAACAATAGCTAAAAATATAAAGTAAAGCCTGGAAAGACCGCTGCAAAAGTTTCAACATTTTTGCGGCGGCCTTATCAGCTTTAAAATAACTTTACAAAACCCGGCTTGTTTCTCAAAATTGGATTGGCAGAAATAGGCACGTTATGCTATAATGTACGCGAGAGGAAATACTGTTGAGGCGGAAGCGGCTCCAGAGGGCCGCCCCGCGGAAAGGGAAGGCGAATTTATGGAAGAGAGAGCCCAATCACTGTTTAGCGTAGAGGACCGCGTGGCCCCCTTGGGGATAATTGCCCTTGAGGGTGCGGAGGAGCTGGGGGAGAAGATCGACGCGCACCTGGTCCGCTGGGCCAGAACTGCGGGCATGGACGTGGATACCTTCAGGCTGAAGTGCAGCTGTCCCCGCTTCGGCTCCGGGGACGCTAAGGGTATCATCGAGGAGACCGTCAGGGGATATGACCTTTACATCGTGGTGGACGTGGGCAACTACAGCCCCACATATCCCTACTTCGGCATGGAGAACCATATGTCCCCGGACGACCATTTCCAGAACCTCAAGCGCATCATCCAGGCCGCCAGCGGCAAGGCCCACAGGCTCAACGTGATAATGCCCGTGCTCTACGGCGGCAGACAGCACAGGCGGAACTACAGGGAGTCCCTGGACTGTGCCTTTGCCCTGCAGGAGCTTCAGCGCATGGGGGTGGAGAACGTGGTCACCTTCGACGCCCACGACCCCAGAGTGCAGAACGCCGTTCCCCTGATGGGCTTTGACAACCTGCGGCCCTCATATCAGGTACTGAAAAAGATGCTGAAGAGCTTCCCCGACATGGTGATAGACAGGGACGAATTTATGGTTATAAGCCCGGACGAGGGGGCCCTGGACCGAAATATGTTCTACGCCTCGGTGATGGGCGTGGAGATGGGTATGTTCTATAAGCGCCGGGACTACTCCAGAGTGGTGGACGGCCGCAATCCCATTGTAGCCCACGAGTACCTGGGCTCTGACGTGAAGGGCAAGGATGTGTTCGTGGCCGACGATATCATCTCCTCCGGCGAATCCATGCTGGATATCGCCTATAACGTAAAGAAGCGCGGCGCCAAAAGGTTCTTCTGCTTTGCCACCTTTGCCATCTTCGCAAAGGGTCTGGAGACCTTTGACAAGGCATATCAGGCCGGCGTGCTGGACGGGGTGTTCGGCACCAACCTTACATACCGCACCGAGGAGCTGAAGAACAGGCCCTGGTTCTATGAGGTGGACGTGTCAAAGTACATATCCTACTATGTGTCGGCTTTAAACCACGACATCTCCACCAGCCAGCTTATTGACCCCCACGCCAAGATGGTGGCCCTTTTGGAGAAGCGGCGGGAGGAGTATAAAAAGTCGCAGCACGAGCAGCTGAAGTTTCAGTAACCCGCCGGTATCCCCGGGAATAGTATAGGGTAAATTAACCGTATAGGGGTGAGAGCTTTGTTCAAAAGGCTCAAAGAGGATATAGACGTGGTGATGGAGCGGGACCCGGCGGCCCGGTCCCGGTTAGAGGTGTACTTTCTCTACTCGGGCTTCAAGGCCGTCAGGGCCTATAGAAGGGCCAACTGGTTCCAGCGCCACGGCATGAAGTTCATAGCACGGGCCATCTCCCAGCACTCCAGAAGGAGAACCGGCATTGAGATACACCCGGGGGCCACAATAGGCCGGGGGCTTTTTATAGACCACGGCATGGGGGTCGTCATCGGGGAGACCACCGAGATAGGGGACAACTGCACCCTTTACCAGAACGTGACCCTGGGCGGCACGGGCAAGGACCAGGGCAAGCGGCACCCCACCCTGGGCAATAACGTGCTTATAGGGGCCGGGGCCAAGGTCCTGGGCCCCTTCACCGTGGGGGATAACGCCCGGGTGGCGGCGGGGGCCGTGGTGCTGGACGCTGTGCCCGCCGGGGCGACGGCCGTGGGCGTGCCCGCAAGGGTGGTGCGCATAAACGGCGAGAAGGTGCCCCAGGAGGCGGCCCAGCCCAGCCGGACCCTGGACCAGATACACGTGGCGGACCCGGTGTCCATGGAGCTTTGCAGACTCCGCGGTGAGATAGAGCGAATGGCGAAGAATTCGGCGGAGCTGGGCAAGCTCCGGGGAGAATTGGAACGACTTGAAAAGAAAGTCAACGAGCTGAAAGGACAGTAAAAGTATGAAGCTGACGAATACCCTTACTATGAAGAAGGAGGACTTTGCCACCTATGAGCCCGGGGTGGTGAAGATGTATACCTGCGGCCCCACGGTCTACGGACGGGCCCATATCGGCAACCTGCGCTCCTATATCATGGAGGACGTGCTGGAAAAGGCATTAGAATATGAGGGCTACAGGGTGGACCGGGTGATGAACATCACCGACGTGGGGCATTTGACCTCGGACGCGGACACCGGCGAGGACAAGATGCTCAAGGGCGCAAGGCAGGAGCATAAGTCCGTATTAGAGCTGGCGGATATGTACACCAAGGCCTTCTTTGAGGACTGCGCGAGGCTCAACATCAGAAAGCCCGCTACGGTGGTTCCGGCTACCACCCGCATAGAGGATTTTATCGAGATGGTACAGGCGCTGCTCACAAAAGGCTACGCCTATATAGCCGGCGGCAACGTGTACTTTGACACGTCGAAGCTGGACCGTTACCACGTCTTTGGCAACCAGAACGCCGAGGACCTGGCCGTGGGCGTGCGGGACAGCGTGGAGGAGGACGGCAACAAGCGCAATAAGACGGACTTTGTGCTGTGGTTCACAAAGTCCAAGTTCGAGGACCAGGAGCTGAAATGGGACAGCCCCTGGGGCATTGGGTACCCGGGCTGGCATATCGAGTGCTCTGCCATAAGCCTTCGGGAGCTGGGGGAGCACCTTGATCTGCACTGCGGCGGGATAGACAACGCCTTTCCCCACCACACCAACGAGATAGCCCAGAGTGAGGCTTACTTAGGCCACCCCTGGTGCACCCACTGGTTCCATGTGCTGCACCTGAACGACGCGGGGGGCAAGATAAGCAAGTCCAAGGGGGCGAAGCTGACGGTGTCGCTGCTAGAGGAGAAGGGCTATGACCCGCTGGTATACAGGCTCTTTAATCTACAGTCCCACTACCGCAAGCCCCTGACCTTCTCCTTTGAGAGTCTTGATAACGCCGCCCAGGCGTACCAGAAGCTGACGGCCCGGGTGACGGCCCTTGGAAAGGGGGGCCAGCCGGATATGGCCAAGGCGGAGCCCTATATAGAGCGGTTCAAGGCGGCCCTGGGGAATGACTTAAACACTGCGGGGGCGCTTACGGTGCTGTATGATATGCTGAAGTCGGACCTTACCGACGCCACCAAGCGCTGGCTTGCCGGGGACTTTGACCGGGTGCTGGGGCTGGACCTGCTCAGCGGTAAGGGCGCGGAGAGCGGGAAGGCAGCGGTGGACAGCGGGCTGGCTGAGGAGATAGAGGGGCTTATCGCAAAACGCGCCGAAGCCCGCAAGAACAAGGATTGGGCGGCGGCGGACGCCATACGCGACGAACTGGCGGCAAGGCACGTGGTGGTGAAGGACACACCACAGGGCGTGCAGTGGCATATAGAGAACTAAAGGTAAAAGGTTTTTTTGACTTCACTTTGTGAAGTCCCACTTTTACAAAAGTGGCAGGGTGTGGGACAGAGTCCCACGGTCGTCGCCGTTGACTTGGCCTACGGCCAAGTCGGCCAAAATATAATGAAAAAGAAGGTAAAAACCCATGGGAATATCAGGCAAGCGGGCAATGGACCTGCTGGAAAAAATAGGCTTCACCAGGGTCGCGGGCTCCCAGGAGGAATTAAAGGCTGCGGAAATACTAAAGGCCGAGTGCGAGGAGATAGGCGTTCCGGCGGAGCTTGAGAGCTTTGAGATAGAGGACGCTGAAATCGAAACCGCCACTTTGGAGATACTTGAGCCCTATCAGGCGGAATACCCGGTGACCGGCTATAAGTGCGCCAAGAACACCTATCAGGGGGGCCTTGAGGCGGATTTCCTCTATGTGGAGGACGGCAACGAGGTGGATCTCTGTAACGCCGAGGGCAAGATAGTCCTGGTAAACGGCTTTATGCGGCTGCCGCTTTTCCGGCAGCTTATAAAGGCCGGTGTGGCGGGGATAGTCACCATGGAGGGCCAGCTTCGGGACGACAGAGAGGGCACGGACCTGTCCACCCGCAAGCTCCGGCGGACCCTTCGGGCCTTCGGCAACGTGCCCATGGTCCACACCCGGGTGCTGGACGCCATAGACATGGTGCGCAGGGGAGCGCGCAAGGCCCGGCTGGTATTAAAGAACGAGACGGTGGAGCGCACCTCTCACAACGTAGTCGCGACCATAACCGGCACAGAGAAGCCAGAGGAGATAATCTCCTTCGGGGCCCACTACGACTCGGTGGACTTCTCCAAGGGGGTCTACGACAACGGCGCGGGTTCGGTGATAAACATGGAGCTGCTGCGGTACTTTAAGGAGAACCCGCCGAAGCGCACGGTGAAGTTCATGTGGTACGGCTCTGAGGAGATAGGCCTTGAGGGCAGCTGGGCCTATGTAAAGGCCCATAAAGAGGAGCTCTCGGACCATCTGCTGATGATAAATGTGGACGTGGGCGGGCCTATTCTGGGCCGGGACTCCGTGGCCGTCATGGCCGAGGAGGACCTGGTGAAATACATTTCCTACGCCTCCAAGATACACGGCCACTCCGCTAAGGTGGAGCAGCGGATATATTCCAGCGACTCCATACCCTTCGCCGACAGCGGCGTGCCCGCCGTGAACTTCTGCCGCTTCGGGGAGAGGGGCGCGGCCTATATACACGACCGCTTCGATACCCTTGACTTCCTGTCCGCAGAAGCTTTGGAGAAGACCGCCCGCTATGTGCTGGCTTTCTCATGGGGCATGGTCAACGCCGCCGCCTTCCCGGTGAAGCGGGAGATACCGAAGAACATCGTGGAGGAGGTTGAAAAGTACCTCTACAAGAAGGAGCTGGCCGAGGCCGAGGAGAATAAATAATATAAAAACCGGCCCTGCCGCCATGGCTTCGGGGCCGGCTTTTAGCGTTTCGGGGATTGACTTTCCTCTCCATTAGGTATAAAATTCATCTGGGAGGGATAAAACATGACACTATCGGAGGCGATTCCCGGCTCCACCTACCGGGTGGCTGGGTTAGACCTGACTACCGAGCTTTCCAGACGCTTGGAGGCCCTGGGGATGATAGAGGGCAGCGGGGTGAGGGTCCTGCGCAAAAAGCGGCGGGGGGCCATGATAATTACCGTGCGGGGCACGCGCTTCGCCGTGGGGCTGGATATTGCCCGGCATATATCGGTAAGGGAGGCGGTTTAAATGGCGAAGGAGATAGCCATTGGCTTCGCAGGGAACCCCAACTGCGGCAAGACCACCCTTTTCAACGCCTATACCGGCGCAAATTTGAAGGTGGCCAACTGGCCCGGGGTGACGGTGGAAAAGAAGGAGGGCCGCTTCAGGTTCCACGACAGCGAGTACCGTCTGGTGGACCTGCCGGGGACCTACAGCCTCACCTCCTACACCATGGAGGAGATCGTGTCCCGGCAGTTCATCCTCAGCGGCGAGGTGGACGTGCTGATCAACGTGGCGGACGCGTCAGCCCTGCAGCGGAACCTCTACCTGACCCTGCAGCTTATCGAGCTTGGAAAGCCAGTGATACTGGCCCTTAACATGATGGACATAGTTGAAAAGCGGGGCATGGAGATAGACACCCACCGGCTGCCGGAGATGCTGGGCATCCCGGTGATACCCGTCTCGGCCCGGCGCAAGACTGGCCTTGACATACTCATGCACGCCGCCGCCCACCATGTGGATAAGCCCTCTGACGTGCCGCTTATACACCACCACGGCGGGGAGCAGAGGACCGTCACCAAAAGCACCCGCCCGGGGCATAAGCACCAGCACCACTCTGAGTACGCCATGGTATACTCGGACCTTATCGAGGACAAGATAGACCAGCTCATGGACGAGCTTAAAGCCCGCTATCCCGGTTTGCAAAACTACCGCTGGCACGCGATAAAGCTGCTGGAGGGGGATAAGGAGCTTTTGGAAAAGTACCCCATAGACCGGCCGGATGTGCTGGACCGCAGCTATGAGCAGGACATAATCAATGAGAAGTACGACTTCATCGACGAGATAATCCAGGAGGTGGTGGTGAACCGGGAGGAGCGTACCGCCGTCACCGACCGGGCCGACAACCTTCTCACCCACCGCTTCTGGGGTCTGCCCATCTTCCTGCTGATAATGGCCCTGGTGTTCTTCCTGACCTTCACCGTGGGCGACTGGCTAAAGGAGTATTTCCAGCTGGGGCTGGACTGGTTTTCAGAGGGGACGCTCTACTACCTGGACCTCTGGGGCGTTGCCCCAATGCTCACGTCCCTCATTGTGGACGGGATAATAACCGGCGTTGGCGGCATACTCACCTTCCTGCCCAACATAATAATACTGTTCCTGGCCCTGGCCTTTCTGGAGGACAGCGGCTATATGGCCCGGGTGGCCTACGTCATGGACGGCATAATGGGCAGACTGGGCCTTTCGGGCCGGGCCTTTATCCCCATGATACTGGGCTTCGGGTGCAGCGTCCCGGCCATAATGGCCTCGAGAGCCCTTGAGAACAAGCGGGACAGGTACAAGACCATGCTCATAACCCCCTTCATGTCCTGCAGCGCACGTTTACCCATCTATGTGCTCTTTTCCGAGATGTTCTTCCCCTCCCACGCCCTGCTGGCGGCCTACTCCATGTATCTTCTCGGCCTGCTGGTGGCGGTTGCCTGCGCCTTTATCATGCGCCTTATGGAGGGGCGCAGGGGCGGCGCGCACAGCAACTCCCTTCTGATAGAGCTGCCTGAGTACAAGTCCCCCAGCGCCCACACCATCTTCATCTACGTCTGGGAGAAGGTGAAGGACTACCTGAGCCGGGCGGGCACCATAATCTTTGTGGCCTCCATCATCATGTGGGCGCTTATGAACTTCGGGCCCGGGGGCTACAGTGTGGACATGGCGGACACCTTCGGGTCCCTTCTGGGCCGGTGGCTGGTGCCCTTCTTCGCCCCGGTGGGCCTTGGGTACTGGCAGATAGTGGTGGCGCTCATTGCCGGAGTTTCTGCAAAAGAAGTGGTGGTCTCCAGCTGTGCGGTGCTCTTTGCCGTAAACAACGTAAACTCCGTGGCGGGCATGGCCTCCCTTTCGGCGATACTGGGCGGCATGGGCTTCGGACCGGCCAACGCCCTGGCGCTGATGACCTTCTCGCTCCTCTACATCCCCTGTGCGGCGACTCTGGCCACCATAAAGAGGGAGACTGGCAGTTGGAGGTGGATGCTGGGCACAGCCCTGTTCCAGGTGGCTGTTGCGTGGATAGTCAGCTTTGTAGTTTACCGTCTGGCGCTGCTGGTTATGTGAAAGCTGCACCATACGGTTTTTGGGAGAGATATGAAAAGAGCCGCGGCTGCGGCTCTTTAACTTTTTCCGAACTGATGGGCGGACAGCCCGGCATACAGCTTATAAGAAATCATACCTTCGAAAACTATCAATTTTATTGTCTTTATATATCTAATAAATTTTTTTCAAAAGCTATTGACAATAACAACCATAGTTATTATAATATATTTGCGCAGGCAAATATATTAAAAAGGGGGACAGATGTCACGTGAACGCAGCCTGAGAAAATTTGAAATGGCGAAAGGAGCTGCATTAAACGATGAAGAAAATACTGATGTCTTTAGCGGTGGCCCTGCTGATATCCTTATTGGCGGTTTCAGCATCAGCCGCCGGGGAGTCGGACCCTGACCTAATGCAGGAGGCTAATGACATTAACTTGTCGATCATGGAAAATATGTCCTCGATGGATTTGTCCGAGCTGGATTATGATGTCCAAGTGCGGATGTTCCGCGAGGCATATCTTGCCGCAGGGTGGACGGAGGTGAACGGTGATATAAAATCCCGTGAATCCGATATTGCCCCCGAGACCCTGGAGCTGGCCTATATGGATATAGACAAGGCCGACGGCCGGCTGCGTGAGAAAATCCTGGCCGCGCGCGAGGAGGTTATCTACAGCCATTCCTGGGTAAATGACACAATTAGTGGTGTTATGATGGCCTCTATTGACTCCAACAACCGCCAGTTCAGCATAACCCCAAAGTTCAGTGAGCTTTTCCCAGGCTGGGAGGTTCCTAAAAGCGAAGCTGCCGATGCGCCGGTCCCTGCTGGTAGCGCGGAGGAGGTTTCTGCACCTAATAAGACTGCCGGCAACTTATTAAACGGCGCTAAAGCCACAGTAAAAAACGCAGAAACTATATTAAGGACACGTGGATTTATAAAAATAACTCCCGCCTTAGGCACATCCGTTCCTTACGGCTTTGCCTAAGGCGGGAGTGCTTAATATGGTAACTGCGTATGCCACTGAATTCAAGACTTCAGGTTTAACCAGTATTAATATTGGCCTTAATAATGACAAAGGTAATAACATAGGGTATGGGTTAAAGTATGGAATCGGTAATGGGCCAGCGGTAATTATTAATCCCTATGAGATACCTAAATTTGCTGTAAGAGCCAGCACCAACACCACTCTGGGAACAGCAAAGATGAAAGTTATCCGCGCCGATGTTGTTTGAACAGCACCAGTGCCACGGCCTTTTGGTTAGATAAGAACGGCTTTATCGAGAAGGTCATGCACAAGGTCAAGCCGGGGTCCTGGACTATCTGCCGCGAAAAGGGCAGCCGTAGTTTATGGAACGCCAATTAACTATAAAAGGAGCGGGTCATTCCGCTCCTTTTTCCATTGTATCGTATAATTGCAATTTGCGTTTTGGCAAAGGTGCCGCTTTCTGGACAGGTCCCAGCTCCGGCCCCTCCCACTGGCAAATCCGCAAATCGGCCCTTCCGTCCGGCAGAAAAGGGACGCCCTCCGCCTCCAGCATCTGCTGCTGAATTTCCTTGCCCCCAAAAGCTTGGTTACAGCACAGAGTGCCGTCCCGGTAGACTACCCGATGGCAGGGCAGCCCCTCCGGGGAGTAGGGATTCCCCCTTCGGTCAGGGCCCCGCACACCGCTGACTCATTAAGATAGTCCGCATGGGAATCCAATCCCGACTCCTCCGTGTACGAAAGGAGCTTACTATACCGCTGGGCAATATCCTTGCGGAAATCATCGTAATTACCAGCTTCAACAGCCTTTTCTTTCTCTGCTTTTAGAGCAGGATATTCCTGCAAAGCCGTCTCGCAAAAGCAATCTGCCGCGCTTGACTGGATTCGAGCCAGCGGTTCTCAGAGTCGGAGTTATCAGGCGGTTAATGGGGAAAGCCCGATTTACCACACGATGGATCCCTTGTGAATACAGGTTCTAAGAATCCTCGTAAAATACCAGTCTGGCTTGCGGTTCCCGCTTTGGAACCGTTTCCTCTCTGGCCCCAAAACCACCCTTGTCTCTATCTCCAAACAAGCTTTAAAGCTTTCGGTAGATAATGGTCCGCATGGTGAGGAAACAGGCCAGCCCACCTACCGCGTTGGAGATGGGCTCCGCCAAAAACACGCCCTCTACGCCAAGACCGATGGTGGGCAGCACTAGTGTAAGGGGGACTACAATCATCACCTTGCGGAACAGGGAGAAGAAAATGGCCTGCTTTACCTTGCCCAAGGACTGGAAAGTGGTCTGCCCTGCGAATTGGAACGCCATAAAGAAAAAGCCAAAGAAGTACAAATTCAGCATATGCGCGCCGGTATTCACAAGGGCAGTGTCGCCGGAGAACACCGCCATCAGCTGCTGGGGGACCAGCATGACCACGATCCAGGCCAAAACGGTGTAGGCTACGCCCAGCAGCGCCATGAACCGAATACCCTCCTTGACCCGGTCGTTTTTCTTGGCGCCGTAATTGAAGCCCAGCACCGGCTGCGCTCCAGAGGTGATCCCCATCACCGGCAAGGAGAGGATCTCCCGCACGGAATTCAGTACGGTCATGATCCCTACGTATAGGTCGCCGCCATAAGCTTGCAGCTGGTTGTTGCACACAATCTGCACCAGGCTGTTGGTCCCTTGCATAACGAAGCCTGGCAGGCCGATAGCCATAATGGACTTAGTGCGTTTCCAGTTGATCCGAATCATGTCCGAACGGAGCTTCAGAAGGGCCTTTTTGCCTGTGAGGAAGCGCAGCACCCATGCGGCGGAAAGTCCTTGGCTGATTACCGTGGCCAGCGCAGCGCCCCGCACCCCCATACCGAAGCCGAAGATGAACACAGGGTCCAGGGTAATGTTTGCCGCCGCGCCCAGAATGGTGGTGAGCATACCGGTGCGGGGAAAGCCCTGGGCGTTTATGTAGCCGTTCAGACCGGTGGCGGCCATAGAAAAGGCTGTGCCGAAGAGGTAGATTTCCAGGTATTGGCTGGCATATCCTACGGACACTGGGCTTGCTCCAAATAGATAAAGAATGGGTTCGCGAAGCAAATAGCAAAATCCAAACAACACGGCCGAAGCCAGCATGAGTAAGGCAAAAGCATTGCCCAAAATGCGTCCGGCTTCCTCCTCGTCCCGGCGGCCCCGGGCAATGGAGAATAGCGCTGTACTGCCGCTGCCAAACAGACTGGTAAAGGCGGCGATGATCACGATTACCGGGAAAGTGACCCCCAGTCCTGTGAGGGCCATGTCGCCCACTTGGGGCAAATGCCCGATGTAGATTCGGTCCACCACGTTATAGAGAAGCTGTACCACCTGAGCCACGGTGAGCGGAACGGCCTGAGTGACGATCTGCCGTTTCACTGAGCCGGTGGAAAAATCTTTGCTGCCCGTGTTCATAGTTCCTCCTGTTCTCGCAAAGTTCTGCGCCGGTTTTTCGGCTTCGGGGCCACATTTTCGTAGCTGATTTCCGCCAGACCCAGCCTTTCACCGAAAACCTCTGGAATTGCCGCGACCCATGTCTCTATGCGCTGGGGATGTCCGTCCAGGCCCGTCCCCCCTTATGCTGCGATTGCTTTTTAAGTGATATGGCGGCTGCATTTTTGTCTATTTGTAATTATAGCGAAAACTTATTTTATAGTCAACACCGCCCGATAAAAAGAAAATCGGTTGACTTTTATGTAGGAACCATCGTGAAGCAAGGTAGAAGGATATGCTGTGGTTTTGATAAAATATAGAGGTTAAAACTGTGTGCTTTTGCTGTATTATTTGAGATATAGAGAAGCAACCTCAAAAAACTGCGTATAAATAACTGAAAAAATTTTAGGAAAACGATTGACATATTGGAAGTATTGCCGTATACTGAAACTCAACGAGATTGCCTGTCAAGGTAACGAATAAAAGGAAAGGAGCGGTCCGCTTTTCGCGGGTTTTGTACCGCATTGGCAATTATAATGACAACACGAAGAATCAAGGCCAGCGGAAAATATCTCCTGCTGCCTTTGGCCGACCAGAAGGGGTGGTTTCCTGCTCCGGGGACTATCCAGTATTTAGGGTTGTACCAAAACGGCCGACTGCTAGAGGAATACGAGCTAAGCCTTTCGGAAAAGCCCCGGGCGTGGGGCGTCCTCTATTTGGAGCGCTACGCCGGACAGGAGCTGGAGCTGCGGCTGGAGGGCGGAGAGGAGCGCCTGCTGGAGCTGCTGGAGGTTTCCGATCGAACGAGGGACGCGGCGCTTTATCAAGAGCCGGAGCGGCCGCTGGCCCATTTCACGCCTATGCGCGGCTTTATGAACGATCCCAACGGACTGTTTTACCATAGAGGGGAATACCACTATTTTGCCCAGTTGAACCCTTATGGCTTTTCGGCAGGCAACACACACTGGCTTCATGCGGTGAGCCGCGACCTGATACACTGGCGCGAGCTGCCGTATGCTCTGCTGCCTGACGAAACCGGGCGGATGTATTCCGGGGGCGGGGTGGTGGATGTGGACAATACCTCGGGCCTGGGAGTGGGGGGAGAGCCGCCGATATTTCTGTTCTATACGCCGGCCGGCAGCAAGACCCGCTGGAGCCGGGGGCGGTCCTTTGAGATCGCCGTAGCCGTGAGTACCGACGGGGGGCGGAGCTTTGAAAAGTATCCCGGCAACCCCATTGTGCCCAATCTCTCCTTTATGAACCGGGACCCCAAGGTGGTGTGGACCGGGGAATGCTGGGCAATGGCGATTTTCCTGGACAATGACCGGTATATGATTTTATATTCGGATGACCTGCTGCATTGGGAGCAAGGGGACGAGCTGCATATCCGTGGTGCGGCGGAGTGTCCGGACCTGTTTGCGCTTCCGCTGGAGGGGGACCCCGGACAGGTAAAATGGGTGCTATGGGGGTCTACGGACAGCTACCTGGTCGGCCGCTTTCATGGGCGGCATTTTGTGCCGGAGACCGACGCGGTGCAAGGTCCCAGCCACAGGGCGTATTCGGCCTACAGCGATTCTCTCCGTTCGCCTGGCGGCTATGCCGCACAAACCTTTACCGGCGCGCCGGAGGGCCGGGTGGTTCAAATGGCTTGGGTACGGGTTTGTCCGAAAAGCGGGCCGTTCGTGAGCTGCGCGAGCCTGCCTGTGGAACTTACCTTACGCGCCACGGAGGAGGGTCCAAGGCTGTTTCAGCAGCCGATTCAGGAGGTGGGAGCCTTGTATGAGAATACCTTTGAATTCAAAAACCGGGGCCTGGAAGAGATTGAACGGATCCCGAGCCAATATTTGGGCGAGGCCATGGATATCCGTTTTCGATTCACGGTGAAGCCGGGCAAGCTGATCGCTATTTCGGTGCGGGGTATGCTAATTGTCTACGACCCGAATACTGGCAGACTTCTGCTTCCTGTGGGGGCCTATGACATCGGTCCGGTGGGGGAGGAGCTGGATCTGCGAGTAGTCACGGACCGCTGTTCTGTCGAGGTGTTTGCCAACGAGGGGCGCTTCGGTATGGCAATCGCGGCGATCTTGGATCCGAACGATATCTCCCTCCGCCCGGTATATTTGGAGGCGGGGATAGGAATTGACCTGGAGCTGCACCGGCTGGGGAATATGTGGAGTGAGGAGGCCCCCGCTGGCTCATAGCGCAGCCGCGCATAGTTCTGGTGTACAGCTGATAGGAGTGAAAACCTCCTGCGCCCGCGTTTGGGCACGACTGGCGGCAATCGCTTTCACAGCACAAATCCGCTATAAATTAAGTGCTTTCAAATCTTATAAAAATAGAAAAGAGGTAACGGAACATGACCGAGAACATCTATCCATCTGCGAAACTGAACTGTGCTATCACCGACACGTCCGCCAGTTTTGACCCCCAGCTGCCTCTGGGGAAAGAGGCGGGCACTGCTCTGGCCTTTGAGGGAAAGCCTCTGCCGCCTGGAATTTGTGTAACAGAGGACGGCAAGATGGTCCTTAGCTTTCTTGCGCCACAAGCGGCTTCTGTTTCAGCAGAAGTCCACCGCCAGCGCTATGAGTTGGAGAAAGATATTGACGGCCTTTGGACCGCTGTGGTAGAGGGCGGCACAGGCGGCTTCTGCCCGGTGGCGTTCTATGTGGACGGCGCGGAGGTGCTGAACCCCATGGCACCTATCGGTTTTGGTGCGTCCAGGCCCATCAACTACGCGGACATCCCCCAGCCGGATCGGGATTTCTTCCTATACCGGGAGGAGGTGCCACACGGCTCTGTGACCCAGGAATACTACCCCTCCAAGGTGGCCGGCTGTGTCAGAAGCTGTCTGGTCTATACGCCTCCTGGCTACATGAAAGGCGGCCGGGAGGAATACCCGGTATTGTATTTGCAGCATGGCCACGGCGAGAACGAGCAGTGCTGGGTGCACCAGGGCCGAGCCAACTTCATCCTGGATAACCTGATTGCCCAAGGGAAAGCGGCGCCTTGCATTGTGGTGATGAATAACGGCATGGTGCAAAAGGTAGAGGACGGATTGCGGGTGCTGGATATTGAAAAGCTGACCGATGTACTCCTTCAGGACTGCCTTCCCTTTATCGAGTCCCGCTACCGTGTGCGTACAAGCAAATGGGACCGGGCCATGGCCGGACTTTCCATGGGTTCCATGCAGACCAGCGTTACCACGCTCAGCCATCCGGAGCTGTTTGGCTACGCAGGCGTGTTCAGCGGTTTTGTCGCTTCGCATAAGGGACGCTATCAGAACAGCCCCCATCTGGCGGAGCTGGACAATAAGGAGAAGTTTGAGCAGGATTTCAAGGTGTTCTTCCGGGCTTGCGGCGATACGGATTTTGTAGCGCTGGACAGCTTTAAGCGTGACGGGGAGTTGTTTGCAGAGAAAGGTCTGGCACCCGGTGAGAGTAAGGCCCATATCGAGAAGATTTATATTGGGGAACACGAGTGGAACGTGTGGCGGGAGTGCCTGCGGGACTTCGCGCAGCTGATCTTTAAATAAAGGGAAAAAGGGACGGTGTATCGTCCCTTTTTCAGAGCCTGTTCATGCAAGTGGGATATTCAGATTTTCAAAGAGGATTTATCGGGTTTCAGACAAAAAGTGCAGGAATCGGGAGGTTTTATGGTCTCGTGATTCTTGAAGTTCTTTTTCATGCGGAACCAGGCAAAATCCGCTGAAAAGATGGGTAGAATTACTTTGTGTGGGCAGGCTCTAGTCTTCGAAGTTTTAGGCGATTGACAAATTTAAAGATGTGTATTATTATATAATTAGGATTTTCGGTCTGGGACATTTTGGCGCGGGCCGTTTTTGGGGTGATAATTGTTGGCTACCTTAAAAGATGTGGCAACCAAAGTGGGCGTATCTGTGACAACGGTATCCCGGGTGCTGAATAACCGGGGCGCAATCAGTCAGGAGACTCGGGACAAGGTGTTCCAGGCGGTGAAAGAGCTGAACTATTTTCCCAACGAGATGGCCCGGTCGCTCTCCAACAAAAACAGCCATCTGCTGGGGCTTATTGTGCCGTATATCGCCCATCCGTTCTTCAGCAAGCTGACGGATTCCATTGAGCAGGCCAGCTACCGCGCAGGCTATAAGCTAATGCTCTGCACTTCGGGACAGGACCCTCAGCGGGAGATGGAGAGCTTTTCCATGTTATGCGCCAATAATGTGGCGGGCGTGATGATATGCAGCCGGATCGAGGAGGCGGCCAGCTATTTTAAAAACGATTTCCCTATTGTTAGCATTGAGCGGACCATTCCGGACATCCCGTCGGTTTCCTGCGACAACTACAAGGGCGGGGCGCTGGTTGCCCGAGAGATGGCAGAAAGCGGCTGTCGGCGCGTGCTGCTGTTTGGCAACCAAGTTTCAGAATATCTGCCGTCTTATCTGCGCTATCAGGGGTTTTTGGAGGAGTGCGGCCGGTTGGGGCTGGACGCCGGGACCTATTTTATCGGCGCGGAGGACTTGTTCGCGGAGGGGCTAAGCGATGATATCGCTGCGGTTTTTCAGGGAGGGCCGCAGCCGGACGGCATTTTTGCCACTAGTGACGTGCTTGCCGCCCGGCTTATCAACTGCCTGGGCAGCGTGCGGGAAAAGCTGCGGCGGCTGGTGGTGGTGGGGTTTGACGGAATCGATCTTTCCGACTACTGCGGAATTAGCACGGTGGTGCAGCCTATCCGTGAGATGGGCAGCTTGGCAGTGGATATTCTGCTGCAGCGTATTGAGGGCAAAATGGTGCCGGATCGTTCGGTGCTGCCGGTGGCTTTCCTGCGGCGGAACAGCTCCGGGCCGGGGGCAAGCGTTATTTGACAGATGCAGCGAAATTTGCGGGACAGCCTCGGCTGTCCCGCTTTTTTGCGCCAAATTTCCGCGAGATACGACAATCGGTTGCGCGATTCGACGTGAATCTTACAGCGTATTTCTATATCGATTCCCATTTTTTTCACATTTAAAGGAGAATAGATACTAAAAGTTGGTCGAAAAAGCAAAAAACCTATTGACATTTTGCTAGTGCCGTGCTATATTTATCTTGCGCATTAAGTTTAACGTTTGCGCAAATGGTACCAGGAAAGAGCGCTCTTTCCTGTCTCCTCCCATTTGGGAGGAGACAATTGCGGCTTGAAAATGAAAAGCAGGCCGTAAAACATACTTTAGGAGGTAAAATTATGACGAAACGCATTTTCGCACTCCTGCTGGCTCTGACTCTCGTTGTTACCCTGTTCGCAGCTTGTGGTGGCAACAATGAAAGCTCCACCGCCGGCGGAGACAACAGCACTTCCAGCAAGAACGACAGCTCAGAAGCTTCCGGCGAAGATTCCAAGACCAGCACGGACGACGGGGACGTTCCCACCATCAGCCTGATGGTTACCTGCGGCGCCACCCCCGCCGACACTGCCGACATTGAGGCCGCTCTCAGCAAGATTACCCGCGAGAAGATCGGCTGCAATGTGGAGATCATCACCATTGAGATCGGCAACGCGACTCAGCAGATGAACCTGCTGCTGGCTGGCGGCGACGACACCCTGGACGTTTTCTATGCCGGCATTGGCACCAGCTTTGTAAACGTAGCCAGCCAGGGCCAGGCCATGGAGCTGGACAGCCTTATGGAGCCCTATGCCGAGGAGATGAAGAAGGCTCTGGGCGAGAACGTGTACGAGTCCGGCCGCATTAACGGCAAGCTGTACGGCGTGGGCCGTCTGCTGGACCAGGCTTCTGTGCCCTGCTTCACCATCCGCGCCGACATAGCCGAGGAGTTCGACTATAAGAATGGCGACAAGATCAACCTGGAAAAGCTGACCGAGCTGTTCCAGAAGGTTCATGACAAATATCCCGACACCCCCATCATCGGGCCGAACAACGGCGCGCCCAACATCGGCGACAGCCGCGTGGACAGTTTGGGCGATGGCAACAAGCTGGGCGTGCTGGGCAATATGGGCCAGGATGAGACGGTCATAAACTACTATGAGAGCGAGTATTACACCGAGCTGGTAAGCTACTTCAAGAAGTGGAAAGAGATGGGCATCTATATGCCTGACCTGCTGAACTCCACCGAAGCCCCCGTGGACTTCATCCCCACCGGCAAGTGCTTTGGCTGCTTCGCGGGCCACTTCAGTGCCGAGATGAACGGCATCTGGTCCAGCAGCAACTTTGGTGTGGACTGCGCTTCCCTGCAGATCTATGAGGACACTGTCGCGGTAACACCCGGCGCTTATGGCTGCATTAACCCCGCCACCAAGAATCCTGAGAAAGCCGCCGGCCTGCTGTACCTGCTTTCTACCGACGCCGACGTGGAGAACCTGCTGATCAACGGCATTGAGGGCCAGCACTATCAGGTGCTGGAGGATGGCACCGCCACCTATGTGGACGGTCAGGACATCACCACGGTAGGCTGGTGCTTGGGCTACTCCTGGGCGAACCAGAACTCCACCCTCTCCATTCCCTTTGAGTATCCCGCCGACTACTTTGACCAGCTGCTGAACGCCAATGCCAGCGCCAAGCAGTCAAAAGCTTTTGGCTGTCAGTTTGACCTGACCGGTGTTTCCGACGCGGTTTCCGCTTGCACCAACGTGGTCAATCAGTATGCCAACCCCTTGGCCGCCGGTTCTGTGGAGGACTTCGACGCCACCCTGGCGAAGTTCCAGGAGGACCTGAAAGCCGCCGGCATCGACGAGATTATCGCCGCCCGTCAGGAGCAGCTGGACGAGTTCCTGGGCAAATGATTTATATTTCATGGATTGCCGAAAATAAGATAAAGTGAACCTTGCGATATAGGCAGATAAGCATCGCTTTATCTGCCTATACGTATCATAAGGCCCGGTTTTGCGCCCATCAGAGCGTTTTTCCGGGATGAAGAAAGGAACCGTGAAAAGAAAATGGCAAAACCCGCCTCCTCCTTAAAGAATAGGGCAAAACGGCAAGGCTTTTTCGCAAAATACCTGCCTCTTTACGCACTCATGCTGCCTGGGCTGGCTTATCTGGTGATAAACAACTACATGCCCATGATTGGCCTTACATTCGCTTTCAAAAAGATCAATTACAATGTGGGCGTATTTAACAGCCCCTGGTGTGGGCTGAGCAACTTCTCCTTCCTATTTAAAACGGACGACGCGTTCATTATTTTCCGCAACACCATCTGCTACAACCTGGTGTTTATCATTTTGGGAAATGTGGTCGCCATTATAATCGCCATTTTGCTGGAGCAGATCCGAACCAAGGCGCTCAAGCTCTACCAGACCTGCATCTTGATCCCCTACCTGCTCTCTATCACTGTGGTGAGCTACCTGGCCTTTGCGTTTTTAAGCTCAGACAGCGGCTTTATCAATAACTCCATTTTGGAGCCTTTGGGTATAGAGCCCATCAGCTGGTACTCTACGCCCAGATACTGGCCGTTTATTTTGGTGTTTATCAATCTGTGGAAAGGCTTCGGCTATTCCTCCATTCTATACTTCGCCACCCTCATTGGCATAGACGGCTCCTACTATGAGGCCGCGGTGATCGACGGGGCCTCCACCTGGCAGCAGATCAAATATGTGACCCTGCCTTGCCTAAAGACCACTATCATCACACTGGTCATCATGGCCATTGGCCGTATGTTCTATTCAGACTTCGGCCTGTTCTACCAGGTGCCCATGAACAATGGTATGCTCTTTGATGTGACGAATACTATCGATACATATGTGTACCGGGGGCTTTTACAGCTCAACGACGTGGGCAGGTCCTCTGCGGCGGGCTTCCTGCAGTCTTTGCTGGGCTTCATTTTGGTCATGGGGACTAACCTGGTTACCCGCAAGGTAGACCCGGACAGCGCGCTATTCTAAGAGGAAGGAGGAAAAATAGAGATGATTACTTCTAGCAAGGCCGCAAAACTGATTCCAAATATTGTTTTGGCGATCCTTACCCTGATCTGCGTCATTCCACTTTTGCTGCTGCTCACGGCGTCCTTTACGGACGAGCAGGCGCTGATCACCAATGGCTATTCGTTCTTCCCCCAGAAGTTTAGCCTGGCGTCCTACCAGTACATTTTTAAGGCAAGTCAAACCGTGTTCCGTGCTTATGGGATAACGTTCTTTATCACCCTTGTAGGCACGGCCTGCAATGTAATGATGACCGTCTGCCTTTCCTACCCGCTGGCCCGGCCCGGCCTGCCTGCCAGGAATATTATTGCGTTTTTGGTATTCTTCACCATGCTGTTCAATGGGGGCTTGGTGCCTACCTATATCATGTATTCTCAAGTCTTCCATATCCGCGACACAATCTTCGCCCTGCTGATCCCGTCTTTCCTTATGAGTCCCTTTAACGTTATCCTTATGCGCAACTACTTTAAGACGAACATTCCGGATGCCATCATCGAAGCCGCCAAGCTGGACGGCGCCAGCGAGATGAAGACTCTCCTCGAGGTAGTGCTGCCCATGTCCACACCCATTATCGGTACGGTAGGACTCATGGCCGGTCTGGCTTATTGGAACGACTGGACCAACGGCCTATACTATCTGGTAAAACGCACGGACTTGTATAGCATTCAGAATGTGCTTACCAATATGCTGAACAATATCCAGTTCCTCAAGTCCTCGGCCCAGCAGCTGCAGGGTGTGAATCTGGAGATGGGTGCCATTCCCAGCGTAGGTGTACGTATGGCCATTGCCGTAATCGCGGTGCTGCCTGTTATGGTGGTGTATCCCTTTATCCAGAAATCCTTTGTAAAGGGTATTGTAATCGGCGGTGTTAAGGGCTGATCCCGCGGCTGTGGGAATTATGCTGCTGGATAACAGCACGGAGGTATGCTCTTTAGCGGTCCCTGGCGGTGTATTCGCCGGACCGGGTATTTGTAATCGTGAAAGAGGGAGAAACATGAAGAAACTAGAAAATAAAATTATGCTCATTACCTATAGCGACTCCATGGGCAAGGACATCCCCCAGCTCCACAAGATTTTAAAGGAGCAGATCGGCGGGGCGGTGGGCGGAGTGCATCTGCTGCCGTTCTTCCCCTCCTCTGGAGACAGGGGGTTCGCGCCCATGACATATCGGGAGGTGGACCCGGCCTTTGGCAGTTGGGAGGACGTGGAGGCCCTCTCTAAGGACTACTATCTAATGGCTGACTATATGATCAACCATATCTCTGCTCAAAGCGAGTATTACAAGGACTTTCTGGAAAAGAAAGACGGCTCGGAATATAAGGATTTGTTCCTCCGCTATAAGGACTTCTGGGAGGGCGGCGAGCCGACAGACCACCAGGTGGACCTGATTTATAAGCGCAAGCCCCGTGCACCCTATGTGGACGCCCGCTTTGCAGACGGTACACAGGAGAAGGTTTGGTGTACCTTTGGCGAGGAGCAGATTGACATAAACTGTCCCTCTGAGACAGGAAAGAAGTTTTTGCGGGAGAATTTGGAGGGCTTGGCCCGCCACGGCATTGCCATTGTCCGGCTGGACGCTTTCGCCTATGCTACCAAGAAAGCGGACACTAATTGCTTCTTCGTGGAGCCGGAGGTATGGGAGCTGCTAGAGGAGACCGCCGGAATTATGAAGCCGTTTGGGGTCACCATTTTGCCGGAGATCCACGAGCACTATTCCATGCAGATGAAGATTGCGGAAAAGGATTATTATGTGTACGACTTTGCCCTGCCCATGCTGCTGCTGAACGCCTTATACTATGGGAACTCTCAATATCTGAAGCATTGGCTGGAGATCTGCCCCAGAAAGCAGTTCACCACCCTGGATACCCACGACGGCATTGGCGTGGTGGACGTAAAAGACCTGCTGCCTGACGAGGAGATCGAGCGTACGAAAGAGGATATCTTCCAATTCGGAGCCAACGTAAAAAAAGTATATAACACCGCGAAATATAACAATTTGGACATCTATCAGGTGAACTGCACCTATTACTCTGCTTTGGGCGACGACGACGCGGCATATTTGGTGGCCAGGACCGTACAGTTCTTTGCGCCTGGGATTCCTCAGGTGTATTATGTGGGTATGCTGGCAGGCAAGAACGACATTGAGCTGCTGGAAAAAACCAAGGAGGGCCGCAATATCAACCGCCACTATTATACAGAGGAGGAGGTTCGGCAGGAAGTCCAGCGCCCGGTGGTGAAGAAGCTGCTGGAGCTGATGAAGTTCCGCAACACCTGCCCGGCCTTTGACGGCTCTTTCGAGTTGCTGCCTTGCGGTGAAAATCAGCTGCATATCCGCCGCCAAAAGGGGGAGGAGGCCGCTGAGCTGCGGGTGGATTTTGCCAAAAAGAGCTACCAGGTGTTTGCCGGGAAAGCAGGTGCCCTAGAGCTGGTAGACGAAAACAACGTATAAGCGCGGCGGGAAAGGAACGATTGAGATGGCAAGAATAATGTGCAATTTTTTCTCCTATTCCCTGGGGCATGGGGTGGATATTGAGGTGACCTTGCCCTCGTTTACCTCCTGCAATATGGAGGGAGAGCGCAGCCACAAGCTGCCGGGCAGGTTCCCGGTGCTGTACCTGCTCCATGGCCATGGCAACGACTATGCTGTTTGGCACCGCTACACCAGCGTGGACCGCTATGCCGAGGAGAAGCGGATCGCCATTGTCACGTTCTCGGTGGGAAACAAGCCCTATTCCAATGAACCGGGCGGCGACAATTTCTACGACTTCTTGGAGCAAGAGCTGCCGGACTTTTTAGAGAACTATTTTCCCATTTCCGGCGATCCGAAAGATCGCTATATTGCGGGACTGTCCATGGGAGGCTATGGAGCGCTGCTGCACGGCCTGGAGAACCCAGAAAGATACCGGGCGATTGGCGCTTTTTCTCCGGCGGTATTTAGCCAAAAGCAGCTGGAAGAAAACCCCAGGGGCCTACGGCTGAAGGACCTCTATGCGGTGACGGAAAAGGCTCTGGCAGGTAGGAAGGTGCCGGACTTGTTCCTGTGTATTGGAGATAAGGATTTTCTCTATGGCCCAGTAACGGAATATCACGACTTTTTAAAGCGAGTGTGGACCGGTGCCAGACTGCGGTACGACGATATGCCCGGCTATGAGCACGAGTTCGCCATATGGGATCTGGAGGTTAGCAGCTTCCTGGACTGGATTCCCCGGGAAGACGTTTTTAAGCAGATGGGACCCAACAAGGTTTAATTCTATATAGGAAAGGAGGAACGCAAATGCGACGGACAGAGTTTTCCCGGGTGGCGCCGGAAGCGGTGGGGATCCCCAGCGCGGCGGTGGAACGCTTGCTGGACAAGCTGGAAAGCGGCTTTACCGAACCACACGGTCTGATGATCATGCGCCATGGCAAGGTCTGCGCTGAAGGCTGGTGGTCGCCCTATGCGCCAGGACTGAGGCATGGTTTGCAGTCCCTGACCAAGACCTATGCGGCCACGGCGGTAGGCATCGCCTATACCGAGGGGCTGCTGAAGCTGGAGGACCGGCTCATTGATATTTTCCCGGAGGAGTCTCCGGCGGAGCCTAGCGAGAACCTGAAAAAGCTGACCGTGCGGGAGGTGCTGTGCATGGGCTGCGGTATGGAGACCATGCCCGCGCCCAGCGTGGACTGGCTCAAGGAGTTTCTTGCCACGCCGGTGGTCCATACTCCGGGCACAACCTATATGTATAATAGCGTAGGTTCTACAGTGCTGGGAGCCATCGTTCGCAAGCTGACCGGCCAGGGCCTACAGGAATATCTAACCCCCCGGCTGTTTGAGAAAATTGGCATAGCTCCAGAGGGCGTCAGCTGGATGCGTATGCCGGACGGCATGGAGGTCGGGGGCGGAGGGCTGTTTTCCACCACGGAGGACAATCTGCGCCTGATGAAGCTTTATGCGGACGGCGGCGTGTGGGAGGGCCAGCGGATCTTAGCAGACGATTATGTGGCAAAGGCCATCAGCCTGCAAAATGAATCCGCTACCGAAGCCCTTGGCAACCCGGAGGCCGCGGATAACTTTGTGGGCTATGGCTTCCAGATCTGGCTGTGCCGCCCTGCCGGGGTCTACCGGGCAGACGGCGCGATGGGGCAGTTTTCCATTGTGGCGCCGGATAAGGACATGATCATTTCCATCAACGAGACCGCCACGGGCGCCCATTGGGCGCAGAAGAGCCTGGACATTATTTGGGAGTTTCTGGAGGAGGTTTCGGAGGAGGGCGCGCTGCCGGAGGACGCGGAGGCCAGCAGCTGCCTAAAGAACAGAATGTCCCGGCTGGCGCTGCCCGCTCCGGCGTTCGCACCCCACAGCGACATGGAGGACGCTATCAACGGGGCTTGGTGGAAGATCGAAAGCGGAGAGCTTCGCTGGGAGCAGAACGCTGTGCATTGGATGAGCGGCTGGCAAGGCCCCGGTGGCTTTGAACGTTTCCGGCTGGACTTCCAGCTAGGCCGCTGCCGGATGAGCTATGTACAGGAGGGCCGGGACAGGGCGGTAGATATCGCCACGGACGGTACCCGGGCGCTCAATTACGTAGAAGAGGAGGGTTCACCCATTAGTCGCCTGTGCCTGAACGGCTGGTGGAGCGCCCCGGAGGTCTTCTCTCTGGCAGTGCGCTGGGTGGAGACCTGCTTTGAAGAGACCTACCGATTTGCTTTTTCTGACAGTGGGGTAGTAATCACACGGGAAAATACAGTGGGTGGGTTCGGCCCGGCCAACGGCAAGGAGCGGATTATAGCCAAAAGAGCTTAAGAATAGGGAAACGGAAAAGAAGAAGCTTCCTGGGTAAATGGCGGAAAGCCATATCTCCCCAAGGAGGCTTCTTGTATTAGAGGGGTCCTCGGGTGACGGCAGTTTTCCACAAAGCGTCCCGAACCGGGGATGTGCGTTTTATCGCCGCCAATGACATAGCGGTCTATGGACGTGCCGAAAAAGCGCTCCACCGTTGCATTGGGGGAAGCGTCCCGCACAATGAAGGATATAACCTTATTGGAGCGCGCGTCATTATAGATTTTTGGGCCTTCCCGGTAGTACAGAATGGCATACCGGGGTATCCTCCTGACCCTGCGCTCAAAGGACGAAACAGAAGGAATATCGGGATATATCAGCTTGACGAGGTCATAGCAGAGCTTGATTTTTCGCTTCTGCTGGGTCATGTACAGGGAGTAGAACAAATCCCGCGCCTCCGGCGGGCTGCCTGTTGATTTCGCCCTGGCCGTACTCTTGCAATGCACCCTAACGCAATAAAGGATTGCGGGATAAAGTCATCTACGCGTCATCAAAACCAGCGGTCACATGGGTGAACCTTACTGAAGACTGTGCGCCTTTGCTGTCCGGGGGCTTTCGTGAACACGCCAGCCTCTGCGGCGGCCATCATCGAAAACCTGGCAAAGCTGCATAAAGGGATCCACCCGCCTAGCGAGTGGATCCCCTATAATGCGTACACCGGCCTGCCCAAAGTTTCATGAATATTGGTTTGAGTTCGTCAGATGAGCTGCATATGCTTTTTTGCCGTAATAAGCCGGGAGGTGTCCAAAGACTTCTTTACGTTCTCATAGTTTCGGCTCGCGGTACAGGTATAGAGAATGTCCACCACCGCAAGCAGGGCAATGCGTGAGCCCATGGCTCCGCTGCGCATCATGGTTTCCGGCGAGGCAGTGTAGAGCTGCAGGTCGGACTGCTGGGCTAAGGGGTTCTTGTTATAGCGGGTGATGGAAATTAGAGAGGCGCCGGTGCGCTTGACAATGCCCACTGTCTCTAAGATATCTTTTGTGTCCCCGGTATAGGAGATGGCCACAGCCACGTCTTCGGGCTTTAGGGTCGCGGCGCATAAAATTTGGTCGTGGGGGTCAAAGCAGGGCATGGATATCTTGTTTATCCGCAGAAATTTGTTGCGCGCGTCCATGGCCACATATCCGGAGGAACCCACTCCGTAGAAGTCTACCCGCTGGGCCCTGGAAATCAAATCTACCACCTGTTCCAAATCTGCCACGTTAATAAGCGACATTGTGTTTTCTATCGCCTTTATATCCGCCATGCACACATTGCGCATGATAGCCTCAACGGAGTCCCCGGGACGCACGTCCTCATAGGTTACGGCCTCCTGCTGGTTCATCAGCAGCTCCGTTGAGAGCATCCGGCAAAGCTCCTTATACCCGGAATAGCCAATGGACTTACAGAGCCGCACCACCGATGACACGCTGACCCCGCAGGAGTCGGCAAGGTCATTGATGGACATTTTTATGACCTCCTCCGGGTAATCCAAGATAAAGGTTGCGACCTGCTGCTCCTTAATTGTCAAAGACCCCATCCGCTCTTTTAGCTTTATACAGCAATCGGCCATAGTACAGCTCCCTTCCATTGTTTTCGTTCAGCTTTTTGCGGCGCCAAGAAGCGGCGCCAAATCTATATCCCCGGCTGGGCGTATCTCTGCGTTCAGGCCCGGGAGGGTGTCACGCAGCTGGGGGATAAACAGCTCTGATGATTTGGATATGGCCCCGCCCAACAGCACCAGCGTGAACTGCTCCTTTTCAATAATGTCCCGCAGCACCTGCCCAAGACGCCGTCCCATATCCTTGAAACAGTCTGCCGCCACGGGGTCGCCCGCCATAGCCAAGCCCGCGATATCCTTGACCGACGGCACAGCCCTTTGGGGGTGTTTTTTGGAGTAAGCGCGCTCTATCGCCCGGCGGGAGACATAGTCCTCGGCGGTGCCCTCCCCAAAGGGCCGGGCGAAAATGCTGATACCCGGCCCGCCCTGAGGGTTAAGGTTCATCTGTCCGTCGTACATAGACGCAAAGCCAAGGCCTGTGCCAATGATGACCCCGCATATGCGCCGGTGGCGCGCCAGCTCTTCAGCTTTAACTGCGCCCAGCAGAAACGCAGTGGAGTCATGGAGAAAGGTGACGGGAATATTTCCCAGCGTCTTTATAAACCAGGGCCGCAGGGGCACACCGAACACGCTTTGGTATTTGTGCTTCATGAGACTGACGCCCCCGGCATAGTCAAATGGCCCGGGGATACATACGCTGGCCCTGACGATTTCGAGCCCGAGCTTACCGGCGAGCTTTCCTGCATCACGGGCTAAAGCGCTGTATGCGCCGGCAATTTCCTCCGCGCTGCCCCGGGAATCGACCGGCACCTGCAAAAAGCTGTCTGGGACGATCCTGCCGCCGGGCTGTACCAGGGCGGCTTTCAGCGATGTGCCCCCGGCGTCCACCGCTAAAACGCAGGGCTCACTCATTTTCAAAGCCGTCCTTCAACAGGGTCTTGTGCATGGTGATCACGCCGACTCCCTCGTTTATGACCTCATAGGGCCCGAAGCCCGCCGGGACTATTACCATGTCCAGATAGTTCTGGGCAAAATACTTGCTGGGGTCGTTAAGGGAGCGTATCAGGCACTTTTCGCCCTCCACAAGCACCAGCACGTGGAAGCGGTCGGTGGCTTCGTCTGTATAGCGCTCGGGGAAGCGCACGTTGTGCAGGCTGAAATACAGCAGATCGTGCTCGCCCACGACTGTCTCCACAAAGCCGTCTCCCTCCCGGAGAACCCTCGGCTGCTGGAGGAGATTCTCCTTTACCCAGGGCTCCCGGAAATCCCGGCGCAGCACCTTGTCGCCGTGATAGGTATGTATGGGACGAAGGTTGCCGTCCAGATCCTTGCGCATATAGTCGTACATCTTATAGGTATAGGAGCCTATTGTCAGACTGCCGATCTCCAAAATAACCTGGTTTCGGCCGGAGGCGTGTATAGTGCCGGCGGGGATCAGGAATTGCATTCCCGGACGGGAGGGTTCGGAGTAGACGTACTGGTCGTGGTCAAAGCCCTCGCCGTATTTCTCGGCCCGGCGGGCCTTTTCAATGAACTCTTCAACGTCCGCGTCCCTCCTGAAGCCGCAGTAGGTCTTGGCCTCCTGGCCGGCCACTACCATATAGTAGCTCTCGTCCTGCCGCCCCAGCTCGCCGTTATTCTTGCGGACATAATCTCCGTCGGGGTGGCACTGTATGGACATATTCCCGCTCGCGTGATAGGTGTCGTCATAGTTAAACCGAATGGGGAAGTAGCCGCCAAACTTCTCATGGGCCTTTTTGCCCATGAGCTGCTCGCCGATGAGCTGTACGAAGAAATAGAAAGGGAACTCCAGCGAGAGCCCGCTGTCCTCCGCCACTATAGAGACCTCCATGGGTATCAAATCGAACACCCAGGCGCAGTTTTTCATCTCCTCGGGCAGGTTCCGCAGGCGCTTAACATAAAATCCGCCCCATACTCCCTCGATGTACACGGGCTTGCAGCGCAGCGGCTGCTGTACCATGGCGCCGAAGAGCGCCTTTAGCGCGGGTATTGAAAGAGACTGGATATGCTCAGGGTCGTCGCCGGTAAGATAGTAGTCTATTTTCCCCTCGCGGGCAAGGCGCCCTCTATGGGGCATCAGGGCCTCGAAGTCCACATAATAGCTGTGGCGTATCATCTCGGTGGGGGAGCGGCGCTCGGTATAGCCAAGGTTTCCGGCGGAACCGTTCTTTATGTTCAGGATGGTGCGCTTCTGGGTCATGTCAATAAACAGCCGCAGGTCGCACAGGGGAAGCAGGGCGTCGATAAGCGCTCCGCTGCCCCAAAGAAGGAGCAGCCCTTTACTGGACTCGGCAAAATTCCTAAGGCTTTTTGCTGTCTGCTCAATTTTCTCCGGATCCATCAGCCCCTCTATGCCTTTATCGTAGAGGCGTCCGTAGAGCAGGGGCGGGTCGGTCTCCCGGTCCTCCGGCAGATATGGGAGCAGCTTGTCGTGCAGCTCCTCCTCGGGCAGATACAGCCCGGCAGCGGATATGCACCGTACTGTCACGCCCTCGGCAGCGCCCAAAAGCTCCACCATGCCGCGGAAACGGTCTATGGGGGCGCTGACATAGCCGTCTATGCCAAGTACGCAGCGGCCCTTTTCGGCTATGATCTTCTGCGCGTCCTTCAACACCCGGCGGGCAGTGGCCCCGGTGTCCCGTGTAACAGACTCACGTATATCGGGGGAAATGGACACGTGATTTATGGCGTTCGGGTCGTCATAAGGATAGGGATTGAACATGAAACTCATAAAACTGACCTCCAACTCAAATATATTATATATGAAAATCTGACAAAAATAAAGTCCGAAAGGGCAAAATTGGAAAAATATACCTACAGCCGGACAAACGAGAAGCCCATCAGCCCCGCAAGCGCCTCCAGCTCCGCTATATGTTCGCCGTCTGCGACCGCGTAATGCTGGGTCACTCCCTCGTTGATAAGCTTATGGAAGAACGAGGGCATATCCTGCCCCACAGGCCGGAACAGCCCGTGGGAATAGGAGGTGATAAAATGCTTTGCGGGCAGAGCGTCCACCAGCGCGCAGACCATCTTGAAGCCGCCGTCCTTTTGGGAGATATGCAGCAGGGTCTTGCGCCCGGGAGGGAGGAGATACCAGGCAAAGGGCGCGCCCGCGTGCTTATAGGAGGTCTTTGCGAAGCGCACATCCCGGGCGATCATCACAGAGCCCGCCGGGTCGGTGTAGTCGTTGGGCCCGGCATGGCCGCCTACAAAGCAGTTATTGGGCAGATCCATATGGAAGGGCTCGATAAAGCTTACCGGCTTTCCTGTGAGCTCCCGCAGAATATATACCGCCAGACCTCCGCCAATGTCTCCCTCGGGCACCACTGGAATATCCCCGCCTGCGGGAGTGGGTATAAATCCGGGCCGCAGGCCAACCTCCGTGAGCAGCACCGGGTCCACGTCGTTGAGCACCACCATATCCACGCCCGCACTGCGCCCGGTATTCTCTAAGGCTATGGACGCCCGCACAGAGGCTTTGAACTTCTCCTGGTATACGTCGGGCAGAACCGTATAGCGCTCGCTAAGTGTCTTGCAAGCCTGTTCGACCTGCTCCGCGGGCACCTTTTCCACCTCCTGAACCAGCGTGACCACAGAGAGGAACCGCAATTCCGGCCCGGCCTTCTGGAACAGGGTGTATGGATCCACATAGGTAGACCACATCACCTCGTTATAGGAGGCGAGCAGGCCGAACACCGACTGCCGCAGCCGCGAGCGCATGGCCGCCGCCGCGCAGAAGACCTTCGCCCTCTCCATGAGCTGGGGGAGAGTCCCCACGGCGGTTTCGAACATCTCGGGCTTAAAGCGGCCCACGCTGCCCGAGCCCTCGAGCGTTCCAACAAGCCCGCCGGCAGACAGAAACTCTGTAAAATCGCTTTCATCAGCGGTGTCTGCAAAATCAATAGACTCCCTCACCCGCAGGGCGTACAGCACCGGCACGGAGCCCACGTCCCGCAAAAAGCGCACCCACAGGAAATCCTCTGTCCAGGAGAGAAACGCCGCGAAAATGCAGTCGGCCTTTTCGCGCTGGAACAGAGCCAGAGCCTCCGCCAGATCCTCCCGGGTATAGGCCGGGCGGCCAAGACCTATGGGGTCGCAAAAATCTTCCAGGGCCTCCATATACTCATGAACCTCTCTCATTTTGCGCTGATGATAGCTGCCTTTGGGCGTATCCTCACCCAGGTGGTAAAATCGGTTTGTGGCAATAAGTAAAACACCCATTCTTGCCTTCTGCATAGAAAAACTCCACCTTTCCTCTGAAATCACATAGTGCCGCTATGTCTCTTATAGAAAATACTATAAATGAATTTGCCGAGGAAGTCAATAGCTTTTCGGGAAAAATTTTTATTTTCGAAAATTTTTATCTTTAAAAAGATTAAAATAAATAGCACATGATTGACGAAATAGTTTGAAGGTTTCCCAAAGATATTTGAAAATTTCCCTTTTTGTTGCCATGTGAGAAAATAAGTTTCAAAAATTATTTTTATTTTTCAAAAAATTATCTTGACAAGTGAGTGTACAGCCATTATAATATATCTATAAACTCACAAAGAAAATCTTGAAAGGTGGAAGAAAATGAATAATTTGACGAAACCCTCAGTGGGCGCTGTCCCTAAGCCGCCGCTAAAATCCAGGTTCCTGTCCACCATGAGAAGGGATTGGATGCTCTATCTCATGTTCCTGCCGGGCTTGGTCTATATTCTGGTTTTTAAATACGCGCCAATGTACGGCGTCACCATCGCCTTCAAGGATTTTAAGATCGGCATGGACGTTATGAACGCTCCCTGGGTGGGGTGGAAGCACTTTATAGATCTGTTTGGGCGCACGGCTTTTCTCCGGGCCCTGCAGAATAACATAATAATCAGCTTTGCCAAGCTGGTCTTCGGCTTCCCGTTCCCCATAATACTTTCCCTGATGATAAACGAGGTGCGCTCATCAAAAATGAAGAAGCTGGTGCAGACCTCGGTCATTTTGCCAAACTTTGTCTCCTGGGTTGTGGTGTACGGCCTGTTTTACGCTATCCTGTCGCCAAACGCCGGGGCGCTCAAGGAGGTTCTGGCCCTCTTTGGCTATGAGGGGGCCCTGCCGAACCTGTTGGCAAGCCAGTCCGCCGCCCGCACGATGATCGTAATCTCCCATGTGTGGAAGGGCGCGGGCATGGGAACCATAGTTTACCTGGCGGCCATAACGGGCATAGACCAGGGGCTCTATGAGGCGGCGGCAATAGACGGGGCGGGGCGCCTCAAGCAGATGTGGCATATCACCCTGCCGTGCATCCGCACCACTATCATCGTGCTGCTGATTTTCCGTGTGGGCGAAATGATGTACGCGGGCTTCGACCAGATATTTGTATTCAGCAACGATGCCATTATCTCTAAAATCGACATTATCGACACCTATGTCTATAAGCTGGGCCTTCAGGAGCGGAAATACGGCATATCGACGGCGGCCGGGCTTTTCCAGTCCTTCACGGGACTGATCCTGGTTATTATTACCAACTGGATCGCGAAGCGGGTCGACCCCGAAAGCGGACTTATATAAAGAGGGAGGACTGTAAATGGCAAGTAAAAGGTATCGTAAGCTTGGAGCCGCAACCGGCGGCGAGCGTGTGGGACAGATTATCAACGGCATATTTTTAGGCCTGATGGTCGTTATCACTATTTACCCCTTTTGGCACGTGGTGATGTACTCTCTTTCAGATTCTCATGCCTCTATGAGCGGCGGCATCTTTCTATGGCCCAGAGAATTTTCCCTGCTGTCATATCAGCAGCTGCTGAGCACAAAGCAGCTCTACATATGCTACCGCAACAGCCTCCTCAAAACGCTCATAGGCACCGGCGTCTCCCTGCTGCTCACGGCGCTCACAGCGTATCCGCTGTCGCTGCCAAGATTTAAGGGTCGGGGGATCTTCTCGCTGATGATATTCTTCACAATGCTCTTTAACGGAGGTATGATACCCACATACCTTTTAATAAGAGACCTGCATATGCTGGACACCTTCTGGGTGTATGTGCTTCCGGCGGCAATGAGCGCTTATAATATGTTTATCCTGCGCAACTTCTTCCAGTCCATACCGCCCTCCCTTGAGGAGTCAGCCCTGTTAGACGGGGCAAACCCGTTCCAGGTGCTGTTCCACATTGTGTTCCCCCTTTCCGGCCCGGCGCTGGCGGCCCTGGCCATGTTCTACGGCGTAGCGCTGTGGAACGGATATATGGACAATGTGCTGTATGTGAACGACTCAAACCTGCAGCTGCTGCAAAACTTCCTTCGCCAGCTCATAGCCGCGGCGGGAGCCAAGAGCGGCACCGTCAGCGAGATGGCGGATGTAAGCGCGGCCTCGCGGCTGACAGAGGAGACCGTGAAGATGACAGTCATCACAGTCTCGGTTATCCCTGTACTAATCGTTTATCCGTTCCTGCAAAAGTATTACACCAAGGGTGTGATGGTGGGTTCGGTTAAAGGATAAAGGCTAGACGCAAATATTTCCATTAAGGAGGCAAAACATGAAAGCGAAGAAATTCTTATCTATCCTGCTGGCGGTCCTGATGCTGGTGGCGGCCTTCACCGCCTGCGGCGGCAAGGAGGACAAAAACTCTTCATCTGCGGCTGACAGCACAAAGAGCTCCAAGACCGAGAGCTCAGCTCCTGAAGCCTCTGACGCGGGCGAGGGTCCCGAAGAGGCGGCGGAGATCACCATCATGATGGACGGCGACAATACCCCTAACGCCACAAACCTGGTGCTGGACAAGCTGGGCGAGATGACTAACACCAAAATCAACATGATCTATACACCTACTGACGACGCCGCCACAAAACGCAGCACAATGGCAGCGTCAGACACCCTGCCGGATATGTTCCGCGTCATAAATGTAGTGACAGAGGCACAGGAATACGCAGACGCCGGCCTTATCTACAATCTGGCAGGTCTTGAGGACAAGGCGCCCAACTGGTTTAAGAACGCCGGGGAGCTGCTAAACCAGGTGCCCGCAAACAAGGACGGCGCGATATATTATGTGCCGGACGGTCAGCTGGGATATGCCTATAACCTGAATATCCGCACCGATTGGCTCAATAACCTGAATATGGAAATGCCCACCAATCTGGACGAGCTCTATGACGTGTACTATGCGTTTACCAACAACGACCCCGACGGCAACGGCAAGAAGGACACGTTCGGTCTTGCGACGGACTCCGACCCGCGCTCCTTTGACTCCATCTTCGGCGCCTACGGTATTCCCGCCAACAAGAACAACATTGTGCTTGATGACGGCACGGTCTCTATTTACACCAAGCACCCCAATTATCTCGAGGCCATCAAGTATATCCGTAGGCTTATAAACGACGGCCTGGTTGAGCCCGATTGGCTGACCATTCCGCCTATGGACAAGTTTGGCAAAATGTGGAACGGCGTTGCCGGCGCTATGGAGTTCCAGTGCGTTGGTCCCACCAACAACTGGATGCCCGGCCGCTATACCGAGGAGGTTACCCCCACCTTTGGCTTTGCCGTTATCGAGGGGCCTGACGGAAGCAAGGGCGTGTCTCCTCAGTTTGCCAATATAACCGGCGGCTGGTGCATTGCCGCCAGAACCGAGAACATAGACGCCTGCCTGCGTGTCGCGGACTTCTGCTGCACCGACGAGGGCAACGACCTGCTGTATCTTGGCGTTGAGGACGTTATGTTCAAGTGGATAGACAGGGACAACGGCGAGTATGAGTACCTGGGTGAGTACACCGACGGCACCAAGCAGCGCGCCGAGGGCGGTTTCTGCTATAGCTGGCTCTGCCCGCCCGCCGTCAACTGTGAGATGCGCTGCTTTAACGCCCAGACCCGCGAGGGCGTTGACCTGGCCCATGAGAATATGATCACAGAAGGCGGTTTCAGACCTGCGCCGCCGTTATTGGCAGCTGCTGGGCCGGGGCGAGTTCCGTGATACAGACCCTCTGGATATCCCCAGCCCCGGCCTGCTCGCGAAAGCTTTTGTAAACGGCAGCCAGCTTGCCGCGGCCCTTTGGAACGACAGCGGAGAGCCTATTTCGCTGGAGGGGTTTGACGCCCCGGGCTGGACGTTTGAAAAAGCCGCCGCTCTCACCGGGGAGCTTTCCGATATGCCAAAAGAGATTGCCCCGGAGGAGATCATGGTGATTCTGTATAATAAGAAAGAGGTGGACTGAATGTATAGGCTGGAAAGCCAAAATATGAGAATTGGGTTTGACGCCCAGGCGCGGCTTGTTATGCTGGCTATAGCAGAGGGAAATATCATTTCCGCTGCGCCGGAGACAAGCTTTAGAATGATATTTAAGAGGGGGGAGAACTGGGAAAATACCGTGGTGAGCGCCGGCCAGGAGTTCACCGTAACCGCTGAGAAAAACGCCCTGCTTTTCCATACCGACACTCTGATACACTCCGGCGGCACGGTGGATATAGGCCTGACCCTTACGGCGCGGCTGGACGGAGACACTGTGCGCTTCTCCGCGGAGATAGACAACCGCGAGCCGGACGCCTGGGTGACGGACTTCGAGTATCCATATATCGGTGTGGTGCGGACGCTCAGCGAGGGGCCCCGGAGCAAGGGCCCGGATCTGCTGTTCCCGATTCAGAGCGGTATGCGGGTGCAGGATATCGGGCATTTTCTCTCCGGGCACAAGAGCCGCAAGGTGGGTTTGTCCAACTTTGGCAGCGGCCCTTGCCGCGAGATAACCAACTGTTCCTTCGGGACCACATACCCGGGCTACGCCTCCATGCAGTGGATGGCCCTGGAGGGAGACGGCCGCAGCCTGTTTCTGCAAAGCCACGACGCCGACCACCATGTGACAGACCTGCGGGTACTGGGAGCGCCCGGTGATGATGGGGACGTCACCCTGGTGATGGACAAGCTGGCCTTTGTGCGCTCGGGTGAGGTGTGGCAGGCTCCCGACGCCGTGCTGAGCCTCTATGAGGGGACTTGGCATAGGGGGGCTGACATCTACTCTCAGTGGGCCAAAACATGGCGGCCCACACATGAGAAGCCGGAGTGGGTCAAAAATATGAACGGCTACTATCTGGTCATTATGAAGCAGCAGTTCGGCGTGGAGATGTGGCCCTACAACACTATTCCGAAGCTCTATGAGCTGGCGAAAGATACCGGCTGCGACACAGTGGGGCTCTTCGGCTGGTATGACTCAGGGCATGACAACCAGTATCCCGACCTGAAGGTCAGCGAGAGCTTGGGAGGCGCCCGGGCCCTGACAGACGGAATCAGGGAGGTGCAGCAGGCGGGAGGCAGCGTGACGCTGTACTATCAGGGGCATCTCATAGATACTACCACTGATTTTTATAAAAACGGCGGCGACCGGTATGTGTGCCGCAGCAAGGACGGCATACCGTATTTGGAATGGTACAATAAGGCCCACAACAGCAGCTATCTGAAATATTATACAAATAAATCCTTTGCCACTTCATGCCCGAGCTGTCCCGAATGGCAGGAGCTGATGAAAGAAAAGGCAGACTGGGTGCAGTCCTTTGGCCCCGACGGAATACTTTATGACCAGATTGGCGGTATGCCTCCGCGCCCGTGCTTTGACGAGCGCCATCCACACCCAAAGGGGAAGCCCTCCCTGTCTATGCCCGGAGGGCGCAAGCTGCTTATGGACGGCATACAGCGACGCACCAAGGAGCTGGACTCTCAGTTTGGCTTTTTCTCCGAACATATCACGGACGTGTACTCGGCCTATCTTGACGGTGTGCACGGCATCTCCTCTTATCCCAGCGGCGAGGGCGATTGGGGCAGCGGCACAGAAAGTATCCACAATTACCCGGAGCTCTTCCGCTACTGTTTCCCCGAGACTATCATCACCATACGCAATCCCCGCCCGTATATTGAAAAGCGCGCGGTAAACTATGCCTGTGTGTATGGCTTCCGCTTTGAGATGGAGATCCGCTATGACGCCGACTGTGAGGACGTGCTCACGAGGAGATATGAACGGGAGAATACTTATGCCAAAAAGGCCGGAGACCTGCGCCGCCGCCACTGGGAGCTGTTGGGGCTTGGCCGCTTTGTGGACAGCCTGCCGCTAAAACAGGATAACGTCGCCGTGCTCGCTAAAGCTTTTGAGAGCGCAGACAAGCTGGCGGTGGTTATGTGGAACGACACAGAGCTGCCCCAGAAGGTGAACTTAGAGGTTCCCGGCTGGAGCCTGGAGGCGGTTGATTCCCCCGAGGGCCCAAGGGAGGGGCCTCCAAGGACAATGGAACCCCAGCAGCTTATTGTACAGCTGTTCGGCAGGGATAAGGCATGATAGAATTGAGAAAAGGCCACTGGTTCGCGGCGATAGACCCGGACTGTGGGGCCCGGGTGCTGAGCCTGAGGTATAAAAACGAGCCCGTCCTGCGTGAGCCGGAAAATACGGACGAGCTCAGCTCCGAGCCCCTGCTGTATGGAATGCCGTTCCTCTTTCCCCCAAACCGGGTTGCGGACGGACATTTCACCTTTGACGGCAAAGATTACCGGCTGCCCATTAACGAGCCGGCCCGCAATAACCATATTCATGGACTTTTCGCGGGCGCTTCATTTATGGTGCTCGGGAGCGGGCCCGACCGGGTAATCACACATATGGAAAACAAAGGGGAATACTTTCCGTTTCCGTGCGAGGTGGCTATGACCGACAGCCTGGATAAGGAGGGCTTTTGCCGTAAGACGCAGGTCACAAATACCGGCGCGGGAGATATGCCCGTTGAGATCGGCTTCCACACGGCCTTTGCCGCTCCGGGAGAATTTATGGCCCCAATAAGCCGACGCCGGGAGACTGACGACCGCTTTATCCCAACAGGAGATCTGCTCCCTCTGGACGGCACGGAGCAGGAGATAGCGGCGGGCCGAGGGCCCAGGGGGGTGCGGGTCTCGGGGTTTTACACGGCCAAGGAGGGCAGCGCAGGCCGTATGGCGCAAATTGGGGAGTTTACTTATGAGGTGTCGGAGAAATTTACAGATTGGGTGCTTTTTTCCAGGGCGGGTGAAAGCTGGGTCTGTGTGGAGCCTCAGACCGGCCCAGTGAATGAATTGAACCGTTATGGCTGCCGGAGGCTGCGCCCGGGGGAGAGCCTGTGCCTTTGGCAGAAAATCAGCCTTTTAAAGAAGAGAAAGAAGGGGGACAATGAAGAGTACAGTCCATGAACCCCCCCGCGAGACCGCGGTCTATGATCGGTGCGATGTGCTGGTGGTGGGCGGCGGCCCGGCTGGGGTGACGGCGGCGGTGGCAGCAAAGAATTCCGGTGCGGAGCGGGTGGTGCTGATGGAGCGCTGCGCCTATTTGGGCGGTATGGCTACCGGGGGGCAGGTATTGCTGATACCCTTCCTCAGCGACCCAATACTGAACGGCGGCAGGGAGCAGCTTGTGGCCGGCCTAATGAATGAGTGGGTAGACAGGCTACGGGCCTGCCCTAACGGCGCGTTTGGACCGCAAAAATGGGAGATCGGCTCGAAGG
>ERZ777305.590-NODE-590-length-58303-cov-48.623867_pt1 | contig 58303 bp, 38 predicted proteins | sample MGYA00374965_ERZ777305 | MGnify/ENA primary metagenome ERZ777305 (study PRJEB29328, sample SAMD00013331) | mouse gut metagenome | study: EMG produced TPA metagenomics assembly of the Metagenome analysis of fecal microbiota from mouse which was promoted...
CGAGTGCAAAGTTACAACCTTTATCCGATATATCCAAATGTTTTCAACAAAAAAATAACAGGAAAACCAAGGAAAAAAGTCATAAAAAAGATGTCTGGCTCAACCTCTCCAACCATAAAGCACTGATTAACTATCAATTCACCCTAACGCTTTCCTTGCAAACTAAACTAATTATTTTTGAGAAAAAAATCTTGAATGTGCAACAATAGTTCTACCTGCACGCACAAATCCAGACTTAGCGAACTAAAACCTTCGAAGCTGACCCATCCGCTCTGCGCACAATATATTGTATATATATATATATATATATGAGGCTGTCCGACGTGTAGGCATGAACCTTCCGCCAACGGTATAATATTCTGTTATTTCAGCCTGAGAATACATATCTTCAGTCATATCACTAATGCCGGACATGTCATAAGAGCAATTATTTTTCTGAACGCTTAATGCTGAATCCAGCCGGTAATAGAATTTTCGAGCATATTAAGCATTTTAGGCAACAGCCGCCTCAAACTATAGAACGGCGGCACTTTATATCCATATTTCTTAAACGACCTGTATATATTGCGGTGCGCTATTATAATATTTCGCAAACTTCCATTGCTCTCCCCACCATTGACCATCTTTATGAGAGTGCGCGGAATGTACCTATTACTTATATGATGCCGCTCTATAAAGCGCAACATAAGATCAAAATCGGCAGAGACACGCAACGAAGTGTCAAATCCACCATAATCACAGAAACACACTTTATGGCAAAAAAAGGTGGGATGTGCCGGCTGCCATCCGTTGTCGAAGATGCCGGGACGATACTGCGAACCCCGCCAATATCTACATACTTTTGTATAATCATCGGCACGAACAAACACAAGGTCTCCATAAACGGCATCCACTCGTGCCATGTCAAATTCATCTACTATTGCCTTGAGCGAATATTCATCGAAAAAAGTGTCTCCTCCTCCAAGAAAACCCACTACGCTGCCCGACGCCATGGCCAGACCCTTGTTCATGGCATCATAAATACCGCCATCGGGCTCGCTTACCCATTTTAAACGTCCGCCGAAAGCCTGTTCTTGAGAACGCAAGTAGTCGACGGTGCCATCCGAAGATGCACCATCGACTACTATATATTCCCAGTCGCTACAAGTCTGCGAAAGAAGGCTGGACATTGTTTTCTCAAGTCCCTTTCTGCAGTTCAACGATACTGTAACGACGCTTATAAGCATGTGGCTGGGTTTACTTACCTATACAGGTATAGGAAAATCCGTTCTCCTCAAGATATTCACGGTCGTATATGTTGCGGCCATCTATAATCAGCGGATTGGACATCGTGCGTTTCAGCACAGGCAAGGACGGCATACGGAACTGGTTCCATTCGGTGACAAGCAGCAAAGCGTCTGCATCGAGTGCTGCTTCATACATATCTCCACAATACTGCACCGCATCATCTCCCAGGCGGCGGCGGCATTCGTCCATGGCCACAGGGTCGTAAACCTTGACTTTGGCACCGGCTTCTTTCAGTTTTTCAATAAGCACAAGCGCCGGCGCCTCACGCATATCGTCCGTTTCCGGTTTGAAAGCCAAACCCCACATCGCTATGGTACGTCCCTCGAGTTTACCGTCAAAATGCCTGTAAAGTTTATCAAACAGAATCTCTTTCTGTTTCTCGTTGACTTCCTCCACGGCTTTGAGCACCCGCATAGGGTAGCCATTCTTTTCCGCCGTCTTTATCAATGCCTTTACGTCTTTCGGAAAACATGAGCCGCCATAGCCACATCCGGGATAAAGGAATTTCTTGCCTATACGCGTATCAGCACCGATGCCTTTGCGCACCATATTGACATCGGCCCCTACGAGTTCGCACAAGTTGGCAATATCGTTCATAAACGATATACGCGTGGCAAGCATAGAGTTAGCTGCATATTTAATCATTTCAGCCGAAGGTATATCGGTGAATATCATGCGCTCACCGCTAAGCATGAACGGCTTGTAAAGGCGCGACATCACTTTGCGGGCCTGCTCGCTTTCGGTTCCTACCACTACTCTGTCGGGGAACATGAAGTCTTTTATGGCTGCACCCTCTTTAAGGAACTCCGGATTTGAGGCTACATCGAAAGGCACGTCAACGCCACGCCGTTCGAGTTCAGCCTTTATAGCTTCTTTAACTTTGTGGGCTGTTCCTACCGGTACTGTAGATTTAGTAACCAATATTGTGTACTTGTTGACATTCTCACCAAAGGTTTTAGCGACAGCAAGCACATATTTCAAATCGGCAGAACCGTCTTCGTCCGGAGGCGTGCCTACGGCTGAAAACACGACTTCCACATCGTCAAGAACATCGCGAAGGTCTGTGGTAAAGTGAAGCCGTCCTGCTTCCACGTTACGACGCACCATCTCGTCCAATCCTGGCTCATAGATGGGTATTATGCCCTTGACCAGCCTTTCAATCTTGGCTTTGTCAATATCCACACATGTGACGTTTACGCCCATCTCGGCAAAACAGGTGCCCGACACGAGTCCTACGTAGCCCGTTCCAACTATAGCTATATTCATGATAAATCCACCTTTAGAGATTATAATACTGTTTAAACCATGCGACCGTGGCTTCTATGCCTTCCTGCAGGGGAGTAGCCGGAGCAAAGCCTGTAGCTTCGGCCAGGGCAGACGAATCGGCATATGTCTGGTACACGTCGCCAGGCTGCATTGGCAAAAATTCTTTCAGCGCTTCGCGTCCTGCCGCCTTTTCTATGCAGGCAATGTAATCCATAAGCCGCGTGGGGTGCTGGTTACCTATATTATATATGCGGTAAGGAGCTGTCGACGTGGCAGGGTCGGGACGTGTTTCATCCCATTCTGCATTGCCTTGCGGTATGACAGAGGCAATCCTCGCCACTCCTTCCACAATATCATCAATATAAGTGAAGTCTCGCAACATGTCGCCGTTATTGAACACTTTTATAGAACGTCCATGAAGTATCGCGTCCATGAACAGGAACGGAGACATGTCGGGGCGTCCCCAAGGGCCATAGACAGTGAAGAAACGCAGGCCTGTAGTAGGGATTCCGTATAGCTGAGAATAGGCATGCGCCATAAGTTCGTTGCTTTTCTTAGTGGCCGCATACAGACTGACGGGATGCGCTATGCTGTCGTGCTCAGAAAACGGCACCTTGCCATTGAGCCCATAGACGCTCGACGACGATGCATACACGAGATGACCGACCTTATTATCGCGACATCCTTCAAGTATGTTGATGAAGCCGTCGATATTGCTTTCTATATAAGCATGCGGGTTGGTAATGGAATAACGCACTCCGGCCTGCGCGGCAAGATTCACGACCGTATCGAAACCTCCGTTGGCAAAAAGCATACGCATGGCTTGCGTGTCCTCAAGATTAATGCGTATGAACACAAAGTCCTTGAAAGCAGAAGATGCCACCATTTTATACCACTCGACTTCGCCTTCCGCAATTCCGAGAGTTTTCAGACGCCCGTATTTCAGTGCGGGGTCATAATAGTCGTTGATGTTATCGAGACCCACGACAACATGTCCGTCGTCAAGAAGTCTGCGGCACACCGCCGCACCAATAAATCCTGCGGCTCCTGTTACTAACACCTTCATATGCTCTATGCTTTATTATATATTCCACAAAAATCAAGTACGGTCTTGCATTCAGGTTCTGGCAGTGAGCGAAACACATCGTGGGCTGTCAGAAACACCACAATATCCGCCCGTCCATAAGCATGCCGATATTCAGAAAGTTCCATCCCTTCGCAATGGCTGACGTGCGGCTCCGACACAAGGACTTCCGCTCCCGCCACCTGGGACAGCACCAGTCCTGCAATCATTTTTGCAGGAGACTCACGCATGTCGTCTATATTGGGCTTGAACGCAAGACCCATCAAAGCCACTACCGGAGGACGCTTGTTTGACAACTTGAACTCAAGCACTGCATTTTTTATGCGCTCCGCACACCACAGAGCTTTATGGTTATTGACCTCGCGTGCTGTGGCTATGACTTTAGTCTGCTCCGGAAAATCGGCAGTAAGGAAATACGGATCGACAGCTATGCAATGCCCCCCCACCCCGCATCCGGGGCGAAGTATATTAACCCTTGGATGGCGATTGGCCAGTTCTATCAACTCCCACACGTCAATACCGGCCTTGTCGCATATAAGGCTGAGCTCATTGGCAAATGCTATCTGGACATCCCGAGAAGCATTCTCCGTAAGCTTGCACATCTCAGCCGTGCGGGCATTAGTGGAATGCAGCGTTCCCTTCACGAACAGCGAATAGAAGTTCCGTGCCGCCTCAGTGGACGCGTCGTCCATACCGCCGATCACGCGGTCGTTGTGCACGAGTTCGTAGATGACATTGCCCGGCAGCACACGCTCTGGACAATACGCTACATGTATCTTACCGCGCAATTCCGGACGCATCCCATATATCACATCTGCCATAGCCTCGGTGGTGCCTACAGGCGATGTGGATTCTATGATAAATAAATTTCCTTCACACAAAAATGGAGCGACAGCACGTGTAGCTGCCTCTACATGACTTACATCCGGGAGATGGTCGCCTTTGAATGGGGTCGGTACAACAACAAAAAAAGCGTCAGCCTCCTCAGGCACCATTGATGCACGCAGTTTTCCTTCCGAAACGGCTGCGCTCAGCATTTCCTGCATTCCGGGCTCCACAAAGTGCAGTTCCCCAGCATTAGTCCGGTCGACAATTGTCTTATTTATATCAACTCCGACGGTCTCCACGCCGCCGATTTTGGCAGCTATCACTGCTGTGGGCAGACCTATATACCCAAGACCAATGAAACAAGCCTTCATTCCACTGTTTATTGAACTCTATTTAAAAATCTAATTAAATTCTGCACTATACGCTCCGAAGCATATCCGTCGCCATACGGATTCACAGCATGCGACATTTCCTTGTAAGCATCTGCATCGTCAAGCAGGCGCGACGTTTCTGATACTATACGGGCATAGTCTGTGCCTACAAGCTTCACGGTTCCGGCACACAGAGCTTCAGGACGCTCGGTTGTGTCGCGCATTACAAGCACCGGCTTGCCAAGACCGGGAGCCTCCTCCTGGATGCCGCCGCTGTCTGTAAGCACGATATGCGCCTGCGACATAAGACGAACAAAAGAAAGATATTCCAGCGGCTCTATGAAAAACATGTTTTCCAAACCACAATTGTCATGACCGAATACCTGCTCGATAGGCTTGCGCACATTCGGGTTAAGATGCATCGGATATACGAAATCCGTATCAGTGTGGGTTTCCGCAAGCGACTTTAGCGCACGGCATATCGACAGGAATCCATCACCGAAATTCTCGCGCCTGTGTCCTGTCACCAGCACCATTCGACGACCGCCGCGAATCCGTCGGCAATCATATCCCGCATCGTCCAACATTTTGTCAAGACCATTTGCCAATGCATCATCAGATGCTATTCTGTCTACGACAAGGCGCAAAGCGTCGATGACCGTATTGCCAGTGACAGCGATACGGCTGTCTTCGATTCCTTCCTTAATCAGATTCTCACGGGCGGTATCCGTCGGTGCGAAATGCAACGAAGCAATGCGCCCGGTTATCTGCCGGTTCATTTCTTCAGGCCACGGCGACATGACGTTGTGTGTGCGCAGTCCAGCCTCAACATGCCCCACCGGTATCCGGGCATAAAATGCCGCCAGAGCCGAAGCCGTCGAGGTTGTGGTGTCGCCGTGCACAAGCACGCAATCTGGGCAGGAGCGTTCCAGTACATCCCTCATCCCTTTGAGAACGCGTGAGGTGACATCGTACAAATCCTGCCCCGGCTTCATTATGTCAAGGTCAAAATCCGGCACTATTCCGAAGTCAACAAGCACCTGATCGAGCATACTTCTGTGCTGACCTGTCACGCACACGATGGTACGCAACGATGATGCACGCTCTTGAAGGAGTTTGACGAGTGGAGCCATTTTTATGGCCTCCGGCCTTGTGCCGAACACAAGCAATATTGATTTCTTATCAGACATATAATCCGTGTTTCAATTCTATTCGTCTTGTTTATCTTCTTGCTTGCCTTCTTCTACCGGTTTGGTGTAGGAATGGTAATATTTTGAATAGTAGTATCTATTATATGCCGAAGAATTTGTAGGGTCCGTACCATTCAGCAACACGCACAGGCTGCGATAACGCCGTTCGTCGTAGTACTGCTGCAAACGCGGGAGCTGCACTTTTTCAAACAAGCCTGCACGAACAACCCATATGGTCAAGTCTACGAACCTCGAAATTATCTTCGCATCTGCAACGACTTCCGCTGGCGGACAGTCAAGCACTACGCAATCATACTCGGCTTTCAACTTTTCCATCATCTCGCTGAAGCGTGGCGTGTACATAAGTTCGGCCGGATTAGGAGGCAGGGCTCCAACCGGCAACACACTTAAAGTCCGGATACCGCCCACTCCGCTCACAATAGCGTCGTCAAGCGGTGTGCGACCGATAAGTACCGACGATATGCCTCTGCGCGGACGTCCCACATACAAGCTAAGCGAAGCCCGTCGCATATCCAGGTCCACGACAATGACACGCTTTCCCTTCAATGCCATTACGGCTCCGAGGTTCATGCTCACGAAAGTCTTTCCGCTGCCGGGGACGGCGCTTGTCACCATAAAAGTACGGGCAGCATCGTCCGGCGACTTGTCGCCGATAAATTCCAAATTGGAGCGGACTATTCGGAAAGCCTCATTAATCACATCGTTGTTTCCGCTCTCGACAAGCACTTTGTCATCGGTGCGTACATTACTGCGCCTTGTAAGGCGTTTCAAGCCATGCCGTGCAGGATTTGCCAATGGCACCTCGCCTACATACGGAATTGTAAGGCTCTCAAGGTCTCGGCGCGAACGCACTTTATCGTCCAGCATCAGCCTGACGTAAATTATGCCGGCAGGCACCACCATCCCGAGCAAGAAGCATATTATCATCACATTTCTGCGGCTCGGCGACGACGGGGACTTGCTTCCGAGAGGAGGGGTTATCAGACGCGTGTTATACGATGTGAACGCCTGATTAAGTTCGTTTTCCTCTCGTTTCTGCAACAGATAAAGATACAATTGCTCCTTCACCTTCTGCTGGCGCTCGACGCTAAGAAGGTACTTGGCCTGATTTGGATTCGCGGCAAGATGTCCTGCGGTACTTGCCTGACGGCTCTTTAGCCCGGACACACGAGTGTCCAAAGCCCCGATGAGGTTGTCCACGCCGCCTACAATATTGGCACGCATGAGCACCAGTTCCTGAGTCAGTTCCTTCACAAGCGGATTTGCCGCCGACGACCCTGCCAGCAGACGGTTGCGTTCCAACACAGAGGTGTTATATTCGCTAATCTGTTGATTAATTTCGTTGGACTGAAGCCCGGTGGCTACGGGGAGCGGATGTTCTATATCCTCTCCCGAGAGAGCATCGCGAATGCTGCGTGCAACTTTCAGTTGGTTGGCAATCTCACTTATTTCACGTGCATTATCCTCGTTCTGACGCATATACATCTCAGAGGCAATTTCAAGGTCAGGCATCAGATGCTGGCTTTTGAACGACGAGATGTCGGTATCAACATTGCCAAGTTCGCCTTCTATTACTCCCAATCGCTCGCTGATAAAATGCGAAGTGCTGACGGCCACCTGGTTCTTGTCAAGTACCCAACGGTCGTTGTACACCTGAATAAGAGTGTTCAATATATCTTCGGCTTTTGCAATGGAAGGTGCTCCGAATGAAATATTTATTATGGTGCCTTTTTCACTTCCAAGTTCAGTCACGACTTTGGCGGCATAGCTCTGCGAAATATTTTCAGGGTAAAGATGTGAGAATCGCACGTCCATACCCAAATACAACTCGCTGTCTTCCCACGGCGACATGCTTACGTGCAGCCTTCCCACAGGCGTACACACAGTATCGCCAAGCTCTGCATTCACGACATCGGCAAATTCCTCTTTGTCGCGATAGCGCATAAACTCGCTCAGTTCAACATTTCTGCCATTCTCAGCCACAACGACATTGCACAGAAACTCCGGCACCGTATCATCAACTGCCGTAATCACGAAAGGGGCGGATTTGTAGAGATCAACCCTACGCAGCCCCTGCTTTACGGAATATGAGTCATTGAGTTTCAGACGCACCACCACTTCTTCCATAAGCGAAGGGCTCTGCAAAGTAAGCATCTCGTTGTCGATGTTGCTGCGGGCCTGGAAAACACCGAGCTTCATCAAATCGGTAGCTGTGGATGAGCCTTGCCTTTCATCCTTTATTAGCAGCGCAGCCATGCGCGTATAGGTCGGGGCAGTAACCATCAGATACAAGCCCCCCGCACAGAAGAACAATGCGAGGCTCAAAACAAACCAATGCCATTTCTTTCGAAATATAAACAACAAGTCGTTGATTGAAATCACAATCTCGGCGTGTTCGTCAACTCCGGTCTGTTTATTCTCCGTCATATAATTCGTTTAGCGTTAAGCACGTTTTAAAAAACACTATATACGTTTACTTCACTTCCAGATAAGGACTGCCACCGATGTAAGAAGCGAGGCTATGCTCACCCATAGGCTGGCACTTTTGAAACTGTTTTCGTTTATACTGCTTTGGCCTGCTTTCGTGTCGTTAGGCTCCACATATATCACGTCGTTCTGCTTAAGATAGAATACCGGGGATTTCATCACATCGGCACTGCGCAGGTCGACCCTGCTGGTCACCCGCTGCCCTTTGTCTTCGCGTACTACATAAACACCGTCACGCCGCCCTGTCACATTAAGGTCTCCGGCCATACTGAGAGCCTCAAAAAGAGTAACTCTGTCATTGGTAATGGAATATGTGCCGGGGCGGGCAACATCGCCGATCACAGAAACCCTTAAGTTGGCAAACTCAACAGTGACTACGGGGTCTTTAAGCAAATCATCCCCGACAAGACGCTTCTCGATGAGCCGGGATATTTCTGTGCGTGTCAAACCGGCCACATGTATGCGTCCGAGCACCGGAAACATTATATCGCCATCCTTGTCCACGCTGTAGGCAGAAAGATAATTGTAGTTTGAAGTTTGCTGCCCTACGCGCATGGTACTTTCCATGAGGTTGAACACTTGGGCCAGTTTCGGCTCCATACAGCTCACCACTATTGTTATCTTATCACCCGGCTGTACCTTGATTTCATGCATATTGGCTATTTCTTCAGGCACATCTACTGCTACATCCTGCATATACAGAACCTTCTTCGACGAATTGCACGAAGCCAGAATTACAGCAAATACCATGACGCAAAGAATGCGGTATAGTCTCATTTCTCTCTATGACGCTATTGGTTATCCTTATTATTACGTTTTTCTTTCCAATTTATTGCCGCGCTAAGCCAAATATTTCCCAACGAGAATACTACTATATCAAGAAAAAGCAGCAAGGCGCTGTTCATCTTCATGGACAGCCAATAGTTGACTGCAGTAAATGCAAGCGAGACAAGCAAAATCACAACCATGGCCACACGCTGGTGAAGACCTATGGCAAGAAATTTATGATGAATATGTGACTTGTCCGGCAAAAACGGGTTGGTGTGCCTGCGTATGCGGCGGAAATAAACACGAAGAACATCGAAGCAAGGAATCAGCAAAGGGGCAAACGCCATTACAAGCGGGTTGCAATTAAATCCGCCGGCTTCCACATCAAGATTACATATGTGCAGCGAAAGGAAGCATATTATTACTCCTGTAGTAAGAGCGCCCGTATCTCCCATGAAAATCTTTTTACCGACTCTTGCGTTTCCGAACACATTATAATAATAAAACTGTATCAGCGCCCCAAGTGTACCGAACGCAACAAGAGCAAACTCCAATTGTCCGCAACACAGAAGCACCCAGCCATAAAAAAGCATCGCAATCGAGCTTAACCCGGATGCAAGTCCGTCAATACCATCTATCAGATTAATCGCATTAGTCACAAACACAACCACAAGCATGGTGAACGGAACCGCCACCCATTGTGGAATTTCTCCGATACCAAGAAATCCATGCAGGTTGTCAATTGTCAGACCCGACAACGCAAGGAATCCGGCAGAAACCAACTGTGCTATGAATTTTGCGCTATAACGCACCCCCACAAGGTCGTCGGCCATGCCGACAAGGTACATTATCATAAGCGCACATACTCCGAAGCAGAAAGGCACCACCACATCATTGGCCCATGCCTCCCCGCCGGCGCTTATAAAACAATAGCAGCCGCTTACCGCCGCTACGGAAAACACCATTGACGGCATAAAAGCGATACCGCCGAGACGCGGCACACGTCCCTGGTGTATTTTCCGCTCATTCACCTCATCAAAAAGATTATTCCTAAATGAAATCAATAATATCTGCGGTATAATGACGCCCGCGAGCAGCAAACTCACAAAAAAAGTGGCGAGGCACGCCAATGCATTCATATTCATAACTGATACGTGTGTGGATAGATAAAGGTTTAGTCAGATATTTATGGCATTTAAGGCTTTGCAATGCTCCGCCATGGCGGCCACTGAACAACCTGACGGAACAGAATCCGGACAAGGGACGAACACGTACAACATGGCAATCTTAAGCATAGTAATTATCATTGACAATACAAGGCTAACGCTGTATGCGACGGCGGCTACCGCCGAAAACGAAACCTTTCTGCGGCAAATTTACATATTTTATCACAACTAACCAAATTTACATACATTTATACCCACAATTTGCACAAGCCACAATACGCACTTTTATTTTTAAGTTTTTTTCACTACCTTTGCGGCAATTTTTCCAAACATGGTATTCCAATCATTAAGGTAACAGACAATGGATTTTTCGGGTACAATTGATTTCAGACCTAAGCTAATCAGCGCTCTCAAGCATTACAACATGGAGCGCCTCCGCACAGACATCACCGCAGGAATAGTAGTGGGCATCGTCGCCCTCCCTCTTGCCATAGCATTCGGCATCGCATCGGGAGTAAGTCCCTCCATAGGACTTATCACCGCAATAATAGGCGGATTCCTCGTATCGGCTCTCGGAGGCAACTCGGTGCAGATAGGAGGCCCTACCGGCGCTTTTATAGTAATCGTATACAATATAATCGCCCAATTCGGCCTACAAGGCCTGGCCATAGCCACCCTGATGGCTGGACTCATCCTCGTTGCCCTGGGACTTTTCAGACTTGGAACCATAATCAAGTTCATCCCCTACCCGATAGTCGTCGGGTTCACAGCGGGCATAGCATTGACTATCTTTTCCACCCAAATCAACGACTTCCTCGGCCTCGGGTTGCGCGACATCCCCAGCGAGTTTCTGCCCAAATGGGGAATGTATCTGCACAGCATCGGCAATATCGACATAGCCACCTCAGCTACAGCCATCATTTCACTACTCATTATTATATTTACGCCGAAAATATCAAAAAAACTTCCCGGAGCACTAATAGCAATAGTACTTGTGACCGCCGGAGCTTATCTGGCAAGCATATTCCTGCCCGGATTCAGCGTGGAAACAATCGGCGACCGATTCGGAACAATGAACACCGACATACCTGCCCCGCACGGATTCAAAATCGACATGGCCACCATAAATATGCTTCTGCCTTCCGCATTCACCATTGCGATGCTCGGTGCCATAGAATCTCTGCTCAGTGCCACAGTGGCCGACGGCGTCACCGGCTCGCGCACCAACAGCAACACAGAGCTCATCGGACAGGGAGTGGCCAACATAGTCGTGCCTTTCTTCGGAGGCATCCCCGTCACTGGAGCCATCGCACGCACAATGACAAACATCACAAACGGCGGCCGCACTCCCGTGGCCGGCATAGTCCACGCATTGGTGCTGCTGCTGATTTTCCTTTTCGCAATGCCGCTCATCAACTACATCCCCATGGCCTGCCTTGCGGCCGTGCTCGTAGTGGTTGCATACAACATGAGCGGATGGCGCACAATAGTGGGCATATTCCATGCACCGAAAAGCGACATTTCTGTGCTCATGGTCACCTTCCTGCTCACTGTGATTTTCGACCTGACCATCGCAATTGAAATAGGCCTGCTGCTTGCCGTTGTCCTATTCATGCGACGCGTAATGGAAAACACCGAAATAAAAGTGTACTCCGAACAGCTTGACGTGGCCGAAGGCACCGACCTGTCGCAGCACGAAATGCTTGACGTGGCTCCGGGTGTGAGCATCTATGAAATAGACGGCCCGTTCTTTTTCGGCATTGCAACAAAGTTCGATGAAATGATGCGTTCCACCCTCGGCTCCAAACCATTGGTACGTATCATCCGCATGCGCAAAGTGGCGTTTATAGACGCTACGGCTCTACACAATCTCGAACTGCTAATCAAATCGTCGCAGAGCGAGGGCATACACATTGTGCTTTCCGGAGTACGTCCGGCTGTCAGTGAGACACTTATGCATGCCGGCATCGACCGTCTCGTCGGAGCCGACCACATATGCGACCATATCTCAAAAGCCGTTGTAATGGCAAATCGCATCGCGACAAAGCAAAGCTAATTCACCCGATATTAACGGTTTAATATATTTTTACATTTGATGAAATTTCATTTTTATGCTGTAAAGCAGAAAAAAATGTAAAAATATTTTGCTGTTATAAAAAATTGGAATAACTTTGCATCGTTTTTGAAGCACAACAATATTGTTTTACTCTTAATTCAAAAAAGAAATGAAAAAGTTAGTTCTTTTACTCGCAGTTGCTTTCAGCGCTACCATGTTCTCTTGCGGCAGCGCCAACAAAGCCGACAACGCTTGCGACAGCACCTGCTGCGACACCGTAGTTGCTGCTGAAGAAGTTGTAGCTGCAGTTGTTGACACCGTAGCTGCTGACAGCAACGCTGTTGACACCGTTGTAGCCGAGGTAGCAGAAGTTGTAGCTGAATAATCCAGCGACTCGACGACAAGCATAAGTCGGTTGCCCACATGTGGGTAGCCGACTTTCTTTATAGAACCGCCACACATGATTGAATACATTCGCGGCACACTCACAGCACTGTCGCCCACCGACGCAACGATAGAGACTGCCGGCGGCGTGGCTTATCTGCTCAATATCACGCTCCCCACATATTCCGCACTTGAGGGGGCGGACAAAGTCAAACTCCTCGTCCACGAAAACATACGCGAAGACGCCTGGACGCTTTTCGGTTTTTTAGACGAGGCCGAGCGTTCGCTGTTCCGCTCTCTGATAGGTGTTAGCGGAGTTGGCGCCGGCTCGGCAAGAACCATCCTTTCTGCCATACCTGCATCGGAACTTGCATCCGTGATCACCTCCGGTGACGTGCGCAAGCTGAAAAATGTCAAAGGGATAGGCACAAAAACCGCCGAAAGAATAATTGTAGACCTGCGCGACAAAATAAATAGCACAGAAACTACGTTATTAAAACAGCAAAGCGCTGAAAAGGAAAGCGAAATTTTCGAAGAAGCACTGACGGCTCTTACCATATTGGGCTACACACGCCAGCAAAGCCAGAAGACGCTCCTGAAAATATTCGATGCCGAACCCGACGTAAAACTGGAGACAGCTATCCGCAAAGCGCTTGCCATGATGTAAGCGCAATGGGGAAAAACATACACACATTTATTCGCGCGCGGGCGCGAGCATTTGCCAAGGCGGCTGCCCTATCGGCAGCCGCCTTGGCCGGTGTGTGCTACACGGCCTTGGCCCAGACGCAGCAGGAGCAATCGCGCCCGGCTGTTCCGGCACCGGCCGCGTACCCCAATTCCACAGCCCCCATCGACACCATTGCGCTGCCACTTCCGGTAGACGGCACAGTGCCTCGCAGCTACGAGCAGCTGATGGCCGACGAAATAGCCTACGACCTCGACATGCCCGACAATATCAAGACCGCCGCGGAATATGACCCCGCCACGGGATGCTATGTCGTGCGCACCCGCGTAGGCGACATTGACATCGCTACTCCGTTCATGTTAAGCAAAGCACAGTACGACAACTGGCAGCTGCGTCGTTCAATGCAGGAATATTACCGGGAGCGCAACTCCATAGCAGCAGAGGGCAAAGACAAGCAGCCATTCAATATCCTGGACATGAACTTCGCTCTCGGCCCTCTTGAAAAAATATTCGGACCGGGTGGCGTGCAGTTGCGAACACAGGGCTCTGTGCAGGTAGCCATGGGCATAAAAAGCAATTTTTCAGACAATCCTGCCTTGTCGCTGTCGTCGCGCCGCAAGACTTATTTCGACTTCGACCAAAAAGTCCAGGCCACAGTTAACGCATCGGTTGGCAATCGTCTGAAATTCAACATGACCTACAATACCGATGCCACATTCGATTTCGACTCCAAAAACATAAAACTCGCATATGAAGGCGAGGAAGACGATATAGTGAAAAGCATCGAGGCCGGCAACGTATCAATGACCACCGGGTCCTCACTTATCCGAGGCAGCACAGCCCTGTTCGGCTTCAAGACCAAACTACAGTTCGGCAAACTTACAGCAACCGCACTCGTCAGCCAACAGAACTCAGAGAGCAAATCCGTGAGTTCAAGCGGTGGCGCGCAAACCACCAAGTTCACGGTGAACGCCGACGAATACGACGCTAACCGACATTTTTTCCTCGCCCATTTTTTCCGTGACAACTACGATAATTTCGCTTCGAAACTGCCATACGTAAGCAGCGGCGTGAAAATCACTCGAATAGAAGTATGGGTCACCAACAAGGGTGGTAAATTCGAGCAAAGCCGCAACCTTGTGGCATTTCAGGATTTGGGTGAAAACTCCCATCTTGCAAACAGCTACTGGACGCCCGACGCAGCCTTGTCAAATCCGGCCAACGCGTCAAACAATCTGCTTGCCGTAATAAAAGCCGACTATCCCGGAGCACGCAACATAAACACAGTGACACAGGCTCTTGAACCCTTGTCTGCCTATGGCATAGAAGGAGGCTGCGACTATGAAAAAATAGAAAGTGCCCGCCTGCTCTCATCATCGGAATACACCTTGAACTCCACGCTTGGCTACATCTCGGTGAAAACAGCACTGGCAGCAGACGAAGTGCTGGCAGTGGCCTATGAATACAGCTACAACGGCCGTGTATATCAGGTAGGCGAATTTTCCGGCGACATCACGACCACGGACCAGTCGCTGTACGTCAAGATGTTAAAAGGCACAACGACAACCCCCGCAATGCCAGTGTGGGATCTGATGATGAAAAACGTCTATTCGCTCGGAGGATACCAGATACAGAAAAACCGTTTCAAACTGAACATAAAATACCTGAGCGACACAACCGGCACACAAATCAACTACCTGCCGGTGCCCGGACTCAACAACCTGCCCCTGTTGCAGGTTATGAACCTCGACCGCATAGACTCCAACGAACAAGGAAACCCCGACGGCTTCTTCGACTTCATAGAGGGCTATACCATATATTCGCAGACCGGTAAAGTAGTATTTCCGGTGGTAGAGCCTTTCGGCGAACACCTTGCCCGCAAAATCGGAAATCCTGCATTAGCCGAACAATATGTCTACCAGGAACTTTACGACTCCACACTCATAGTGGCACGACAATTTGCCGACAAAAACAAATTTGTGCTCACAGGCGAATATCAGGCATCTTCCGGCTCGCAGATCAGGCTGAATGCCATGAATGTGCCCAGAGGTTCGGTGGTTGTCACTGCCGGAGGTGTGACCCTTACAGAAAATGCCGACTACACCGTCGACTATTCCATGGGCATAGTAACCATAACCAACCAAAGCATAATCGACTCCGGCCAAAGCGTAAGCGTAACTCTTGAGAACCAGTCCATGTTCTCCACCCAGCGTAAGACTCTGCTCGGACTCGACCTTCAGTACCAATTCAACAAGCAGCTGAACCTCGGTGCCACATTGTTGCATTTCTCCGAAAAAGCCCTCACGGAGAAAGTCAACATCGGCGACGAAACCGTCAACAATACCATGCTCGGTTTCAACCTCAGCTACAATAACGAATTCATGTGGCTGACAAATCTTGTGAACAAGATACCTACCGTCAATGCCACTGCCCCGTCCCGCATGAGCCTCACGGCTGAATATGCGCAGATTATACCACACTCTCAAAAAAGCGGTTCCAACAAAGGATCTAGCTATGTCGACGACTTCGAATCGACACAGACAGGCATAGACCTCCGCTCGCCATATGCCTGGCAGCTCGCATCCACTCCATGGGAGCAAGGACAGGAAGCTCTGTTTCCTGAAGCTTCGCTCAGCAACAATGTGGACTACGGAAAAAACCGTGCGTTGCTGAACTGGTATTACATCGACCGAATGTTCACACAACGCAATTCTTCGCTTGTCCCGGGCTACATAAAAAGCGACCTCAAACAGCTTTCCAATCCATACGTGCGCGAAGTCTACACTCGCGAAATATATCCCGGACGCGAGCAGACATACGGAGAATCGGCCACCATACAGACCCTTAACCTCTCCTACTATCCCACCGAGCGCGGCCCTTACAACCTCGACTGCACAAATATCGACGACGAAGGGGCTTTGCTCAATCCTGAAAAACGCTGGGGCGGCATAATGCGCCGTATGGACAACACAAACTTCGAACAAAGCAACATCGAATATGTACAATTCTGGCTTCTGAACCCGTTCCTCGATCCCGAAAACCCAAATCTTGAAGGCGGCGACCTCTACTTCAACTTCGGAGAAATAAGCGAGGACATACTGAAAGACGGACTGAAAAGCTACGAAAACGGCATTCCATACGATGGCAACGACCAATATCTGGAAAAAACCGTATGGGGACGCGTTTCACGCCAAAACTCACTCACATACAGCTTCGACAACGCCAACGGCGCGCGCATTGTGCAGGACGTAGGACTCGACGGACTGCCGAACGCAATGGAATTCGAGCACAGTTCCTACAGCGAGTACCTCGACGGCCTCCGCAACCGCCTTTCAGCAAGCGCTCTGGAGCGGATGCAGAACGATCAGTTCTCGCCGCTTAACGACCCTGCAGGCGACAACTACCATTTCTATCGCGGCTACGACTACGACGAGCAGCGTCTCGGCATACTCGAACGATACAAGCGGTACAATGGGGTGGAGGGCAACTCTCTTAACCCCGACGAAGCGTCCGACCCGCTGTACCAGTCGGCAAAAAGCGGCCCGGACGTGGAAGACATCAACCAGGACAACACCCTCAACGAATACGAGCGTTATTTCCAATACCGGGTATCAATACGCCCCGAGGATCTCGTTGTCGGCAAAAATTACATCACCGACCGTCAGGAATCGCTACAGCGCACCCCCGACGGCAAAGACCTTCGTGTGGAATGGTTCCAGTTCAAGATTCCGCTGTCCGACTACGAGCGCATAGTGGGCTCCATACGTGACTTCTCCACCATTCGTTTCGCACGCATGTTCATGACCGGCTTCAAAGCCGTCACACACCTGCGATTCGCATCTCTCGAGCTTGTGCGCGGAGAATGGCGTCCATACGATTTCAACCTTAACAACCGGGGCGACTCTCCTGCCGAAGGACAACTTGACATTTCTGTCGTAAACATCGAGGAAAATTCTCGGCGCACGCCAGTGAACTATGTCCTGCCCCCGCATGTCACCCGAGTCACAGACCCGGGACAAAGCCAAGTGGTGCAGCTCAACGAGCAGTCGATGTCGCTGAAAGTTCTTAATCTGAATCCGGGCGACGCGCGTGCGGTCTACCGCAACACACAGCTTGACCTGCGCAACTACAAACGTCTTCAGATGTGGAACCACGCAGAAGCACTCATCGACAACACGTCGGGACTGCGCTCGGGCGACATGTCCGTGTTTGTCCGCCTCGGCACCGACGTCAAAAACAATTTCTACGAATACGAAATCCCGCTCGAGCTTACTCCACCGGGACAATATAACACGTACCTCGAAAGCGACCGCTACATAGTGTGGCCTGAGAACAATTTTCTGAACCTCAACCTCCAGGCACTCGTCGACCTCAAAAAAGAGCGCAACCGCGCCAAACGCGACGAACAGGACGGCGTGGGCTTCGGCACACTATATACAGGGCGCGACCCCGACAACGAACGCAACCGCATGGCCGTCATCGGCAACCCCACATTGAGCGACGTTCGCGTCATACTCATAGGCGTACGAAACAATTCGTCCACATCCAAAAGCGGCACCATATGGGTCAACGAGCTAAAAGTCACAGACTTCAACGAGGAAGGCGGATATGCCGCCAAAGCCAATGCCACGCTCGCTGTCAGCGACATTGCGACACTCAATCTCGGAGCCCATATCGAAAGCTCCGGATTCGGCGGAGTAGACCAAAGCCTGAACGAGCGCAGGCTTGACGACTACCACCAATACAACATGGCCGTACAGGCCGACCTTGGCCGCTTTCTCCCGGAAAAAGCCAAATTGCGCGCACCCATATATTACTCTTACAGCACGGAAAAGACCACACCGAAATACAACCCTCTTGACCAGGATGTACTGCTAAGCGACGCCATTGACGACTGCACCACAAAACAGCAGCGCGACAGCATCCTCGCTTATGCAGAGGAAAAGACCACCGTGCGCAACTTCTCTATTTCGGGACTCAACTTCGGCGTCAAAAGCAAAAATCCGATGCCGTGGGATCCTGCCAATCTGACGCTGAACTTTTCGTTCAACAAGCAGACAAAAACCGATCCGACAACCGAATATGAATACACCAACGACTACCGCGGCTCGTTGCAGTATTCGTACTCTCCATATTTCAAGCCGTTCAAACCATTCAAAGGAGTCAAATCCAAGAACAAGAACATGCGCTTTCTGCGCGATTGGGAGCTGAACTGGCTGCCGACGAGCATCTCGTTCCTCACCAACATGAGCCGTTATTATTACGAACAACAGACTCGCTCGGAGGTGGATCAGATGTTCCAGCTGCCGGTATCCGTCAGTAAGAACTTCCTATGGGACCGCCAGCTCAACCTCACATGGAATCTCACCAAAACACTTTCGCTGTCGTTCAATTCCAACACGTCTGCCCGCATCGAAGAAACTGTCGGAGCCGTGAACCGTCGTCTGTTTCCCGACAAATACCGCGAATGGCGCGACACTGTGTGGCAGTCTATTCTTTCAATGGGCACTCCGTGGAGCTACAACCAGACGTTCACCGGACAATACAAGGCTCCATTCTCTAAAATACCCGTCCTCGACATGCTCAACGGCTCCATGACATACAATGCCACTTACCGATGGGACCGCGGAGCGGAAGTGGACGGCGTGCGGCTGGGCAATACTATTGCGAACCAATCGTCGTGGACCGCCGACGGACGCCTTAATTTCGAAACATTCTACAACAAAATTCCTCTGCTTAAAAGTGTCAACACACGCTTTGCCAACAAACGCCCCACCCATGCACGCCATCGCAAAGCAAAAAAATTCGAACGCACTTATGCGCTCAAACCCGACACCTCGATAATAATCAAGCACAATCTGCGCACCAACCGCCTGCGCGTCACCGCCACAACCACCGACGGCAAACCATTCGCTGTGAAAACACGCCCTATCGACCAGAACAGCATGGAGGTGCTTACCCGCGGCGAAGGAAAAAACATAAAATTCATTGTCACTGAAATCATAAAAGACGAGAAGAACCTGTGGCGCAACGTGGGCGAATACGCACTGCGTCTTGCCATGGCGCCACGCAACGTAAGCGTGCGCTACCGCAATACACGTTCGCTCTCGCTGCCCCTTTTCACCCCCGACATCGGCAACATTTTCGGACAAAGCCTCAGCTATGGCCCTATGTCGCCCGGCCTTGACTTTGCATTCGGATTCGCAGGACGCGATTACATAGACAAAGCCATCGATCGTAACTGGCTCATTACGAACGACGGGCAGACCTCTCCCGCACTATGGAGCAACGCCGAAGAACTGAACCTCGAAGCCACCATAGAGCCCTTCAAAGGCTTCAAAGTGCAACTGACAATGAACCGCACCGACAACCGCACGCAGCAGGTTCAGTTCATGTACCCAGGCATGCCGACCTCCTACAGCGGCTCGTACACCAAAACCCACATGGCGCTGGCCACTGCACTTTCTTCGTCGCGGGCCGACGACGGCTACGCAAGCCGTGCTTTCGACCGATTCCTGGAATACATACCGCTGGTACGCGACCGCGTGGAAGCACAATATGCCGGTTCGGTATATCCCGACGCAGGTTTCATTAGCGGCACCGCACAGGCCGGCACGACGTTCTCGCCGGAAGTAGGAGCCGTCAGCACGACCTCCGGCGATGTGCTGATACCGGCATTCATCGCAGCATATTCGGGGAAAAAGGCATCCGACATATATCTCAACCCGTTCCCGTCGTTTGCAGCAGTGCTACCGAACTGGCGGGTCACATACGACGGTTTTATCAACCTCGGCCGCATGCGCGACATCTTCAAGACTTTCACCCTCACGCACGCCTACCAGTGTACCTACTCCGTAGGTTCATACTCCTCCTACCTCAACTGGGTGAGCGTCGACGGAGAACGTCTCGGGTTCACTCTCGACGAGTTGAGCGGACGCCCCATACCATCGTCGCCATACAACATATCGTCCGTGGCGATAACCGAACGCTTCGCACCGCTCATCGGGGTGAACGCCACTTTAAAAAACGACTTGCGCATAAACGTGGAGTACAAAGACCAGCGCACACTCACGCTCAACACCGCAGCCGGACAAGTGGTAGAAGCCACGAGCAACGGACTTACAATAGGAGCCGGCTATAAAATAGTAGGCTTCAACAGCGTATTGAAGATAAAAGGTTCGCAGACCGGTGTAAGCAACGATCTAACTGTAAATGCCGATGTCAGCTACAACCACAACAGCGCGCTCATACGGCGCATAGAGACAAACTATGCCCAGCCTACGAGCGGCACCGACTCATGGCGTATAAATTTCACGGCAAACTATGTATTGAGCCGCCGTGTCACCCTCGCCGCATATTTCGAGCATCAGATAAACAACCCCATTATCACCACAAGCTCCTACCCCACCACCAACACCTCCTACGGCATCAGCATGAACCTTTCGCTTGCTCGGTAACACATCACCATGGCATAATGCGCCTGCGCAGAGAGTCTGCCGCCGCACACAAAACATATATGCCCAATATCATAACAACGACATATACAGAAAACAGCCACAGCGGAGTTGTCTGCCATAGCCATATACACGCAGGCTTCATATACGAGCCCCATACCAAAGGATTTTTATGAATGAGGTAAACAGAAAAAGCCGATTTTGCCAAATCGTTTACCACCGCAGATTGGAAACGCATACCGCGGAAACACATAAACAACGCCCATGAGGCAAGCAAAACAAAAGGAGAATTATAGGCGAAACCACGGTCGTTGGAGATATAAATGGCTGTAGCCACTACTCCCGCGACCGCCAACAGGTAAATACCGAAAAAACGCAATGGCGTCCCGTCTACGGATTCAGCGCCATGCAATGCGATATAACGCGCGACAGCATATACATATACAAGTTGAGCTATAGTATAGCCCGAGGGATTGAAGCTGCCTTTCCACCACCATCCTGCCCACAGTGTCATGGCTGTCATGACCGCAAGCAGAATACGGAAACTTCGACGGTCAAGACTTCCGAATCCGGCATTCAGCACCGGGCTAAGCAGCATAAGGAGGAAGTATGCAGGCACATACCACAAATCGCTGTGCGTAATCACCATCCAGCTCTCCCACCACCCCATCCATGAGAATGGCGCTGAAAAACCGGTATACAGACCCATAGCCGTATACAGACCCACAGAATAAAACACGCACTGCGACAAAAAACGCACCACTGAGCGCCATGTGAGCCGTACTCCGAAATAACCGGAAATCATAGTGAAGCAGTTGACACCTACTATGGCAAAACCTTCCACCACAAGCCTCCACCACGCGCGTGAGTCAAGAGAGCATGCATCGCCGCATGCATCAGGCAACCCGAGCGATGCGCCGTCCACATGAACAGCAAGCACCATAAGCATGCTCACTATACGCAACATTTCCATGTTGCTTTTCCGCACTTTTTCCGTTTTTACTGCCATGACACAAATTTAATCCTTTTTTACGAAAAAACCATCATAGGTATTGCATATCCCGAAAAAGTGTTGTAACTTTGCACTCGCAATCCACCAATGGTACCTTGGTCCGAGTGGTTAGGCAACGGTCTGCAAAACCGTGTACAGCGGTTCGATTCCGCTAGGTACCTCTCTTAAGTGAAGTCCGATATATATCGGACTTCACTTTTTTTGTCCCCACCTATTTTTATCAATACAACGTCCAGCCATTTCTTGCATAAGAGGCAGAAAAGCACTAACTTTGCCCCCGTTTTTCAATAAGGTAGCATAAGATTATACATCTGTGGCTCTTTGACGTGCCTCCAGTTTTAGGAATAAATATCATCACTCATTATCATAGCAAAAATTAACATTAAAGACATGTTGAAACATTTCTCAAAAGTGCTAATTTTTACTCTGCTCGCATGCGCATCCTCGACGGTTCATGCCGCCGTGGTGTCGGAAGACGAAGCGCGGCAGTGTGCCGCTGAGTTTTTCAGCGCGAGCCGTCAGGAAAGATTGGCATCTGTGGATGCATTGGAACTGGCACACATGGCCGGCAACGCATCCAACCCGCTTTATTACGTGTTCAATGCGCGCGACGGTCACGGATTCATAATCATCTCGGCCGACGACTGCACTGATCCTATTTTAGGATATTCCTTTGAAAACTCGTTCAACGGTTCTTCCGCTCCGGCAGCCATGAAATGGATGCTGTCCGGCCTTGAAAAAGAAATCAAGGCGGCTCCGCAGTTGCAAAAGCCGACATCCGTGGCCGAACGGCGCAACATAGTCCGACGCGCAGGCACAAGCACCTCGCCCATCGAGCTTAAGACTGCATTATGGCGCCAAGAGGCTCCGTTCAACCAAGCCATTCCCAACAGACCGCTCGTAGGCTGCGTCGGCACGGCCATGGCTATAATAATGAAGCATCATGAATTTCCGACACGCGGAACAGGAAGCTACAATGGCGTGAACTTTGACGTCGAGTACAATTGGGACGCCATGCTGGACGGCAATTACATGGGCGGATATTCGGAAGAACAGGCCGAAGCAGTGTCCACTCTTTTCCTCCACACAGCCACAAGCATAGGCACCCAGTTCGGAATGTCGGGTTCGAGCGCCTACGAAGTACGTGTTCCCGCAGCATTGACCCAATATTTCGGCTACGACCCCGGCGTCTCCTACAAAAAACGTTCCGAAGCGTCTTCGCAGGCTGAATTTGACCGCATTGTCGCAGAGGAAATCAAATCCGGACGCCCTGTGCTGTATTGCGGACAGGACGTAACCATCGGCCATGCTTTCGTGGCCGACGGCTATGACCCTGCGACAGGCATGATTTACATCAACTGGGGATGGGGCGGACTGGCCAACGGATGGTTCCGTACCACAATGCTCAACCCCAACGCAAGCCATTCATACTCGTTCAACAACCTCGTCACAATAGTATATAATATCAAACCCGGCACAGGCGACAACACAATGTGGTCTCCCATCCACATCACAGCCGATAGCGGGCAGCCCGGCATGGGCTCCGACATGGTATCCCTTTCCGCAGGGCAGAACTTTACCGTACGGGTAGGCAACCTCAAGAATGTAAGCTACACGGATTTCAACGGAAAAATCGCTGTTTCGCTGTTCGACGAAGCCGGCAATTTCAAGGCCCTACTCTCACAAGCACGCGACTTCTCACTCAAGAGCATGTACGTGCTCAACAGCGGTTATTACGATTTCCGCCAATGCGCACTTCCGGCCGGAGCGTCCGTTTCGGCCGGCGATATGGTACGTATCGCCACATCCGCCGACAATGGTGTGACATGGCAAGCCGTACCCGGCGAACTCATCACCGTCAACGAAATCCCGGCGCTCCGCACCGAGCCAGATTGGTTTGACATAAAATTCCCCTCATCCGTCGCAGGCGTGAGCTACGAAGGCGAATCCAGAGTAATACGCGGATGGGATTACGCATTCTCTGTAACCCCGCAGAATCCTGCCGAAGACGTAGTGACCGTCAAGGCCAACGGCTACATCCTCAACCCCGTGGCAAACAGCTACAACTACCGGGTAGCCAACGTAAAGGAAGACCAGATTATCGACATCATAGTGCAGAAAGCTTCCGAGGTGAAAGAGAAGCGAAGCATATGGGTGGGAGAAGCCGGCACCCTTTCGACAATAATTTCCGATATTGATGCCGGAATCATAAAAGACCTCACCCTGTTCGGTTCAATAGACGCGCGCGACTTTGAGTTCATGCGCACTAAAATGGATCTTACCCGCCTCGACATTTCTTCGGTATATATAGCGGCTAACGGTACCAACCAGGCTAACGCCCTGCCTAAATCGGCTTTCCAAGGAAAAGGGCGCCTAAAGGAAGTGCTTCTTCCCAACAGCCTTAACCGAATCAACAACGCCGCGTTCCGCCAGTGTGGCATCACATCCATTGTAATCCCGGCAGGCGTGAGCACTTATGAATACAATGTGTTCCTCGGTGCCTCAGCGCTACGCGACATATGGGTAGGACGAACCAAGGCAGAATTCATCAACTGGTGCGTGCTCTCCGGCACAAACAAAGGGGCAATGACACTACATGTGCCCAACGAAACAGCCCGCAACAACTATAGCAATAAGGAATACTGGAAAGAGATCGGCAATATCGTCGTTGATCCAATTCCCGCGCAGAACGATTTCGCATTCGCCGTAATGGAGGACAACTCCGTGAAATTTGAATGCGAGACTCCGAACGGACGCCTTGAAAAAGGCACCACCGTCACTTTTACCGCGCAATACACAGCCGATAACGACGACCGTATGGCCGTATACGCAAATTCTACCCTTCTGACACCCGATGCCCAGGGGGTATACTCCACGACGATAAACGGCAACACAATTGTCCATTTCGACCTTATCAAGCCGACCCCAGTTGTCACAGCAGCGTCCTCTCCCTGGCAGATAACCGATACCGGCGGCACAATCGGAATGTTCTCCGACGCCGTAAACGTAATTCCTGGCGTAAATTTCGCAGTACGTATCAACGCATTCAGCGTTCCCTCCGAATACAATTCCATGTTCTGGGCCATGGCGCTTACGGATGCATCCGGCAACATCAAGGAATTCATCTCCCCTGTAAGCACCTGGGGCGGAGCACACGGCAACAACCTCAAAATGACGGTGAACTGCTGTGTCAAAGAAGCTTCCGTTCGCGAAGGCAACATGCTGCGCCTTGTGACATCGCACAACAAAAAAACGTGGTATCTCGTCGAAGGCAGCAACGAGGATGTAGTAGACGCCCTTCCGGCTCTCAACAACCAGACTCCCGTCTACAACATAAGCATTCCCGACCTGCCGAACGCCAACGTCTCCGGAGCTGTCACCACAGCCGTACGCGGCCGCGACATAAACCTCAAGATTACCCCGAAAGCAAGTTCGCACACTATTGACGTCATTCTCAACGGCGACACCATCCTCACAGGCGGCAAGACGTTCAATTATTCGTTCATTGCCAAACAGGACATGGACTTCGACGTCAGAATCGTTCCCCCGGTCTCATACACAGAAGCGACAATCGTGCTCAAGGAAGGCGAACATCTCTACCTCTCCGGCTATGAAGGAATCGACAACTGGGGACAGATCAATTACGCGACCGCCGAAAAGTTCCGCAACATCACAAAGCTGAAAATCGTAGGAAAAGTCGACTTCTACGACTTCAACCTGTTCAGAGAAAACTATTGGGTGGCAGCTAATATCCGATACCTTGACCTTTCTGAAGCACAATTCGTAAGCGACCGCGGCAAACCCGCGTCAGAAGGTCTCGACAACGTATTCCCGAGCAGAGCGTTATATAACCCCCAGCTGCCCGGATGCTTTGTTGAAGAAATAGTGCTTCCCAATACTCTTACCCAATTCGACAGCGATGCATTCAAGGGATGCAGCCGCCTAAAAGAAGTCAAACTTCCCGAGAACCTCCGTTATTGGAAAACCGGCAAAACGATTTCCAACGGAATACTGAAAAATCTGACCCGAGGAGGATTGCTTGACGACGTGTTCACAGGATGCAGCGCTCTCGAAACCATTTATGCACCTTGTGCTCCCGGACCCGACGGCAACATCGGACACTGGTACTATTCTCAATATCACCAGCTCCGGACCGGTTTCCCCGACAACAAAAAAGTAACTGTAATCGTACCGGATGAATATCTCGAAGCGTATAAGACGCCCCGTGTAGGCACTGGTGATTTCGAGAGTGACTGGTCCAACGGATGGCATGCTGCAGGTTTCAATATTTTGAGCGTGTACCCCGTGTACTCTCTCAACTTCGATGCCTCGAAATGCTTCGTGACTGATGACGAAATCAAAAGCAACGTGTCAAGGGCTGCCGTGTTCCTCAAAGACAACATTGAGCGCGAGAGCATCGAACGCAAACTTTTCATAGCAGCCAAAAGCGACATCGCCGAAGGACGCCCCGACGGCATTGACGCATTCAACCCCGGTTGCAAGGTGAAAGTCTACGACAACGGAACCCTGCTACCCGAAGATGCCATAGCTGCCGACGGCTCTATCACGGTTACATACTACAACCCGAACAAGCATGCCGACAAGAGCTGCAACCACGAAATAGAAGTCGTTTATTTCTACGATGTAAACTTCAATTGCTCCTCGGATATGTTCACCGTGAACATAGAGAACAATGACGAAGGCAATGCGTGGAACTGGAACACCACCATTCCCACTGCACCCGTACTCGAGGATGTGACCGATGGCAGCGTGATTCGTTTCTCTATCGGAATGGGCACACAAAACAACGACATCACCGCCAAAGTGAAGGTGGGTGAGCAAGTGCTCGAAGCCGACGAAACAGGCACCTACGCCATAGCTATTGATAACGCCAGCGTCAACGTCGACATCTATGCCGTACCATCCAACGGTGCAAGCCTTACTCAGGAAGAATTCCTCTCCTTAAACCCGGCGGAAGCCTCCGATGTAAACTCGATAGCTCTCACCGGCGACATTGATGCAGAGACCCTCGAAGCCGTAGTAGAAAACCTGCCGGCACTTGAGGAACTTGACCTTTCCGACATGAACGGCGACATTCCTGCCGGAACATTCGAAGGACAAACCAGCCTGGCAGTGGTAGCATTGCCGGAATCTGCCACTTCCATTGAGGAGAACACCTTCAGCGGCTGCACAAGTCTCACCACTGTGTCCATACCCGAGTCCGTAAGTTCTATCGGCGCCGGCGCATTCAACGGATGTTCGTCGCTTGAATCCCTTACACTCACAGGCGTGGAATCGATAGGCGAAGGTGCATTCAGCGGATGTTCGTCGCTTGAATCCCTTACACTCACAGGCGTGGAATCGATAGGCGAAGGTGCATTCAGCGGATGCGACAACATGACATCCATCAACCTCAACCCCGCCAACTCCGACACTTCCCGACGGAACTCTCGCAACGCACGTGTTGCAGAGTTTGACAAAAACGCGTTCAGCGGTCTCAACCCCAACTGCCTCATCATCGTCGGCGAAGGAGTGGCCATACCCGCTACCGAAGCCAACTATATCACCACCCGCACCGGTGAAATCGATGATTTCGACGCAGAAGGCAATCCTATTGTTCGTGTAGGACGCATCTACGAATCCGGCAGCGACATCACCCTTAAGCCGGGCTACCCGTTTGCATCAGCCAATCCGTTCTCCGTGCTCGATGGATATGAAATCAGCTATACAGGCGAATTCCAGGCCTCAGGCAAAAAAGGCGGATGGACTTCACTCGTACTGCCTTTCAATGCACAAAAAATCGAGGATACGAACGGCAAAAAACTCATTTGCGACTCTGACGCAGAAAACCACAACCCCGACGCAGACTATATGGTAGCTACCATCGATGAAGACAAGGGAGAGTTGGATCTGCAACCCTCAATTGCGGCAAACACACCGTACATCATGAGACTCTGTCCCGAACGTAGCGCATGCAGCATCAAGTTCTCCGCCACAGGAGTAAAGGTTAATGCCACAAATGATGAAATCAAGAAAGAAGGTACCGATTACACCCTTTTCGCATCGTTCGGCACCACTGACGCTCCTGCATCCACATCCTACGTTCTCGACGAAGACGGAGCTCGCTTTGTCAAGAATACGGAAGCCGAGGCCGTAGCGGAAGGAAGCGATGAAAACGCTTCCGCGACAATATCCATCGCACCCTTTAGCGTATACGCAGTCAGCGAAAGCGGCGTTTCGTACTTCGACATCAACGTGGGCGATATTCAGGTCGGCATCGAAGACATCGCAGCCGAAGGCTCCGACATGACATTCGCACGCGAAGGCGACACTCTTGTGATTTTCGCAGCCAATGCCATAGACACCGCTATCTACAGCATTGACGGACGTCTTATTGGACGAATCTCATTGTGCGCCGGCAGAAATGCCATCAACGGCCTGCAGCATGGCATATATCTGGTAGGAAACCACAAAGTGGTGTTCTAATCATACCATCCGCAGACAATCAAGATGAGAGCCGGCCTAAGTGGCCGGCTCTCATTGTTGATTATAAAGCATGATACAAGATTTCATCATAGCCTGAGCATTCTTTCTCTTTTTTTTGTAATTTTGCGGCATGCGTATTCTTCCGTTCACAATTATACTGCTGATAGTTACCGCTTGCGGTATTTCCACTACCAAACCAACAGCTTTTGAAGAAGCGCGGCGTCTCATGCACAGCGACCCGGCCTCCGCTTTGTCAAAGTTGAACGACGTTGACGTCTCGGAACTCGAGGATTCCGCAACAATAGCACAATGGGCTTTGCTTTACAGCGAGGCATTGGCCGTAAACAGAATGTCGACGCCTAACGATACCATCATCAACATAGCCATAGACTATTACAGACGACATAACCACACCGATGAGTTTCGGAAAGCATCGCGCCTGAAAGCGTTGAGTCAGTCTTCAGACGAAACCGATGCTCTTGCAACAGCTCTTTACCTTCAGAAAGAAAAGGAATTCTTTCTATATAAAGAGCGGACAAAACGCGAACTGTATATGTTTTGCGGATGTGTCATTCTGCTTATCGCAGCCGGAATTATAGTGTGGATGCGCCAGCGTATGAAATTGCAGTCGTTGCAGAACGAGGCCTTGATAGCTGAGGCCTCAGGGCTCAAAAGCAGAATTGATGCCAGCCGGTGCGATGTCGGCCGTTTGGAAACAAAACTCCGTCAATTGCTCGATAACCGCTTTACCCTCATCGACTCCCTATGCCAGACCTACTACGAATCGCAGGGCACGAAAACAGAGCGAAAAGCAATAGTCGACAAAGTAAAAAGCGAAATAGAATCAGTACGCACCGATTCTTTCGACAAAATGGAACAGACCATAAACGACTGCTACGACAACATTCTTGTAAAAGTCAAAGAGAATTATCCCGGTATCAAGAAAGAGGATTATCAACTCCTGCTGTATCTCACATGCCGACTTTCGACACGCACGATAAGCCTGCTTCTCGGCGAGTCGGTCGGCGTAATCTACAAGCGTAAATCGAGGCTTAAATTTCGGTTGAAAGAATCTGTGGAGATGCTCTGTCCCGACATTATGACATTTTTCTGACTTCACGCCCAACCGAGTCAGACTTTTCTCAGCATACAAATCATAACCATCTGGGTACTACCATTTCACAAAAAACGCCGTCAGACTATATTTTTGGAACAACCATGGCTGTGTGAGTAATTTTGCAGCAAAACATCACTCACATGAACGCTAAAATATCCATCACATTTCTGACTGCAATTTTTTCCATCGGAACAGGACTGTCACGGAATCAAGAGGTATCCGACAGCCTCACTCGCGAACTGCAGGAAATCATAGTCACAGCAAAGCAGCCTGCCACAAAACTTGTCGGATCAACACTTGTTTCAACCATCTCCGGCTCAAATCTTGCCAATCTCGGCAATGCCCTCGACGTGCTTGCACAGCTCCCCATGTTAAGGGTGCAGGACAAGGACGTGAGCATCATAGGCAAAAATAATATAGAAATCTATATAGACGGCCGACCGATGCGCGATGAAGGGGAACTACAGCAGATACTTTCTTCCAATTTAAAGAAAGTAGAACTGCTCATGGCGCCCGGAGCTGCTTACGAAAGCACCACCGATGCCGTACTTAAAATCACTACCAGGAAAAGCTTCATGAACGGGTTGTCGTTCTCCGAGCAATTCCAACTTCAACGTCGCCGTAAGTGGTCGGTGATGGAGCACTTCGGCCTCAACTATAGAACCGACTGCTGGGATTTCTTCTTCAATGGCGCAATAAACTGCAATAATTCTCTCATCAAAGGCAGCACCACAAACACTCTCCTATACGAAGACAAGAAAACCATTGTGGGAAGCAGCCAATACAATTCCAGCCCCACTGCTATCGGTAGTGCCAAAGCAGGATTCAATTACACTAAAGGCATGCAGTCATTCGGAGCATATTACCTCTATAGCCCGGAGCTTGTAGATTTCAACAATTCCGGCACCGAGTGGCTTGACAATAATCCGGCACTGAAACGTGAGATAGACAAACGGATTCGGTCGCACAGCCACCTTGCATCTCTTTATTATGAAAACACCTTCGCCGACAAGTTTCTGCTTCACTTTGACGGCGACTTCCGCCTGTCAATCACGAATAACAGTGTCGCCACTACATATCCGGAATCAACAAATCCCGATGTCAACTCGACAGATGAGCGAAATTCCACCCTTTTGGCAGGAAAACTTTATCTTAATTTTCCTCTATGGAGCGGAGATTTTACTGTGGGGACACAAGACAGCTATACTCAAACATCGCTTGACTACCGCATACTTAACGCCCATGTGGGGCAATATATCCCAACCTCGATAACGGATGCAAAGCAGATATCTGCCGCGCTCTACGCTTCATGGTCGCGTATATTCAACAAGCTGTCTCTCTCTGCCGGAGCAAGATATGAATATGTCGATTATGATTTCAAAATTGACGGCAAACGCGACGAAGACATCAGCCGGCGCACCCATATGCTTACACCTGACATCTCGCTCGGCTATTCCTTCTGCGAAGAGTCACAAATAAGCCTAAGTTATAAAATGGCGACTGTCAAGCCCCCATACTCCCGGCTTACCGGTTCTCTAAGCTATGTCGGACTGCACGAAATCGAGGGCGGAAATCCCGCGTTGCGCGACGAAAAAATGCATGACATACAATTGTTCGAGATGTGGAGAGGGTTAATGCTTCAGGCCGACTTCACCCGCGCGCTCGACACATATGCCTACGTCAAACAATTATATCCCGCCGACAATTTACAGCTTCTCATGCATCCTGTCAACATCAACGTTTCGGCATTAAACATCTATCTTGCCTGGAGCAGACCTTTGCGTCGGTGGACTCCGAATGTCACACTCGGTATGTATCGCCAGTGGCTTAATCTTGACAACAACCGATATGACAAACCGATATTCTCATACTATTTCGACAATACATTTTCATTGCCTCACGGGTGGATGATTACAGCCAACATAAACGGCAGCTCACAAGGCTATATGCACACCAACCGTTTCTGCCACTCATGGTTCACCATGGACGCATCGGTTGGCAAAACTTTTCTTGACAAGTCGTTGACCGTAAAGCTGTCGGCAACCGACATATTCAATACCGCCAACAACGACTGGACTATGAACACCTATGGTGTATTTGTCAAAAAACATCAAAGCTATGATAGCAGCGGCGTCTCACTCAACATCATTTATAACTTCAAGCCACGCAAAAGCAAATACAAAGGTTCGTCTGCCTCCGAAGAAGAGATGAGGCGCTTGTAAAAACACAAAAGACGAGCCCCGGATTGGCCATACTCCACGCAGATGAAGTATGGCCAATCCGGGGCTCGTGTACACAATTTTTATCGGTTCGGTGTTGCCCAGCGTTTCGTAGCCGTGCACACAATATCGGCCACTTGGTTGCCACACTGCAGACGGAAATCACCGCGTTCAAGCACCCATTTGCCATCGGCTCCGACAAATGCCAATTCCGAAGCCGGAAGCGTGAATGTCACCGTCTTTGTCTGTCCGGGCGCAAGGTCTATCTTTCTGAAAGCGCGCAGACGGCGTCCGTCGGGTACGACGGACGCCACTCTGTCGCTGCTGAACAACAACACGCTTTCCTTGCCGGCACTCGAACCGGTATTGGTCACGTCCACGCTTATGGTAAGCGTATCTTCAGGCGCGAACTGCGTCTTGTCTATGCGAAGATTACTATAGGCGAACGTCGTATAGCTCTGCCCGTAGCCAAGCACGGCCACAACGGCATCATAATCGTAATTACCTTCCATTTTCTCCACTTCTTCACTCACCTTATAGTCGTAAGTAATCAGCGAGTTTATTTCCTTAGGATAGGTAAACGGCAATTTGCCGCTGAAATTGGCATCACCCGCAAGCAGATTTGCAAGGGCATCTCCGCCATAATTGCCGGGGAGCATTATGTCTACCACGGCTTTCGCATCGGGCACAATATCGGCTATCAGACGCGGTCGCCCTTCATTAAGGATTATCACCACCGGCTTGCCTGTTGCCTCCATGGCTTTCACCAAAGCAAGCTGGTTGGCAGAGATGTTCAGGTCAGTAAGGTTGCCCGGAGTCTCGCAATAGGAGTTTTCACCGATACATGCCACAATATAATCCACATAGGCGGCTGCCGCAACGGCCTTTTCTATTTCAGGCTCGTTTTCCTCCCAATAAGCGCCATCCTGCTTGTAGGTGACGCCGGCCTCATAACTCACGTTACTGACACCGAATTTCTGCTGCATAGCTTCAAGAATCGTGTTGTAACCCGAAGCAAAACGGTCGGCAAGATTACCCTGCCAGCTATAACTCCAGCCTCCGTTAAGGCAACGCATGCTATTGGCGTTCGGTCCCGTCACAAGTATTTTCTTGCCTTTAGGAATGGGAAGGGTGTTATCTGCGTTTTTTAGAAGAACCATGGACTCCTCGGCCGCATTCAGCGCAGCGGCGGCATGTGCAGCCGAAGCAAATTCCGGATAATCATTCCTGTCTGTAACCGGATTGTCGAAAAGTCCGAGACGGTATTTCATACGGATAACACGTGCTGCGGCATCGTCGATACGGCTCATGGGCACTTCGCCTTCCTCCACAAGTTCTTTGAGCAGCGTGCAATAGTCAAGGCTATAAGGCTCCATTGCCATATCTATACCGGCATTTATCGCCATTTTTATGGCTTCCTTTTTGTCGGCAGCCACATGCTCGCGCGTATACAGGTTGTTGATGTCAGCCCAGTCCGTGACTATTACGCCGTCCCAGTTCAAGCCCTCTTTTAGCCATCCCGTCAGCAATTCATGGCTTGCATGCACCGGCACGCCATTAACCGACGAACTATTTACCATCACGCTAAGAGCTCCGGCCCGCACCGCCGCCAGATACGGGGCAAAATGCTTCTCTCGCAGATCCGAAACCGATACTACAGCAGGCGTGCGGTCCTTTCCGCTGAAAGGCACGCCGTAGCCAAGATAGTGTTTAAGTGAAACGGCAATATTCTCAGGTCCGATATGGTTTGGGTCGTCGCCCTGAAATCCACGTACCACGGCAGCCCCCATTTCGGCATTGACAAGAGCATCCTCGCCATAATTCTCCCACATGCGCGGCCAGCGCGGATCTCGTCCGAGATCGAGAGTCGGTGAATAAGTCCAGGGCGCGGAGCTTGCCCTTGTTTCATAGGCCGTTATTTCCGCCGCTTGCCGCGCGAGTTCTGTATTAAATGTGGCAGCCACATTTATGTTCTGCGGAAAGAAAGTGCCACCGGCCGTATATGTCGTGCCATGGTTCTGATCAAGGCCATATATGCAGGGGATGCCCATCGTGGACATGCTTTTTTCCTGAATGGCACCGATGACGCGCTTCCACGCTTCCGGCGTCTGCGCCGTATTCCCCGGAGCGTTCAGAATCGACCCCACCTTGTATTTACCTACAATTTCGTCAAGACGCGAATCGTCCACAATAAAATTACCTTTCTCGTCAAAACGTCCGCATACGTCAAGAGTCAGTTCCGTCATCTGACCTATCTTTTCGTCAAGCGTCATGCGCGCGAGAGTTTCCTGCACTTTCGACTCTATGGCCTCGTCGCGCGGAATAGCCGGTGCGGCCTGCGCCACGACAGAAGCTGCAGCCAGCGCCGGCAAGAATGCAATGATGCGTTTCATGTATTTAATATTTAGGGTTATAGTAATATGTTTATTTGCAAAAATACTCATTATCCGTAATATACACAAACAGGGGACGCGCCATACGGCACATCCCCTGTCAAATTCGTTAGTCGCTAAAAAGCAGGTGCGTTATGCGTTTTTCACCTTGTCAACAATAGCCTTGAAAGCGGCGGGGTTGTTGAGGGCAAGGTCGGCAAGCACTTTGCGGTTGATTTCGATACCGGCTTTGTGGATAAGACCCATGAGCTTGGAGTAGCTGAGGTCTTCCATGCGTGCGGCAGCGTTGATACGCTGAATCCAAAGAGCGCGGAAGTTGCGTTTCTTATCCTTACGGTCGCGGTAAGCGTAGGTCAGACCTTTTTCCCATGTGTTTTTGGCAACGGTCCATACGTTGCGACGGCATCCAAAGTAGCCGCGGGTGAGTTTGAGGACTTTTTTACGACGTGCACGCGAAGCGACGTGGTTGACTGATCTTGGCATGTTTCTTTAATGATTTTGAGCGTCGGCGGCTGTGTTGCTCTTTTGTGCCGTACACTCGGTTGATAGAAAGAATTAAAAAATCACGAATTACTTAATCAAAGCGATGGTGTGGCTACAGCTCTTACTTCAGGCCGAGCAGCTCCTTTACGTTGCCTTCGTCCACATGTGCCACAGTGCCGAAGTGCGTGAGGTTGCGCTTCTGCTTTTTGGTCTTTTTGGTCAAGATGTGGCTCTTGAAAGCGTGTTTACGTTTGATTTTTCCTGATCCGGTAAGGGCGAACCTCTTTTTGGCACCGGAATTAGTTTTCATCTTGGGCATTTCTGTTACTTTATGTGAGTTAATTCATGTATGATGCAGTGCGGCCGGCTCGCGGCCGCTTAGACCATTTTTCTTTGTTGTAGTGTCGCGGAGGCCTTATTTCTTTTTAGGCGTGAGCATTATTATCATGCGCTTGCCTTCAAGCTGGGGCATCTGCTCCACTTTTCCGTATTCTTCCAAATCGTTGGCGAAACGGAGCAGAAGCACTTCACCTTGTTCTTTGAAGAGAATCGAGCGACCCTTGAAGAACACATAGGCTTTCACCTTGGCGCCTTCCTGAAGGAAGCCTATGGCATGCTTCAGTTTGAAGTTGTAGTCATGATCGTCGGTCTGAGGTCCGAATCGAATTTCCTTGACTACTACCTTGGTTGCTTTGGCTTTTATCTCCTTGGCTTTCTTTTTCTGCTGGTAAAGATACTTCTGATAATCCAGCACCTTGCACACCGGAGGCTCCACCTGCGAGGAAATCTCCACAAGGTCGAGTTCGAGCTCGTCGGCTATCTTCTGCGCCTCCTGAATGGAATATATGCCGGGAGTCACGTTGTCGCCTACAAGACGCACCTCACGCGCACGAATGTACTCGTTGATGTTGTTGGGATAGGCATTGCGTTCTGGCGGACGACGCGGGCCTCGCGGACCGTTGCCGGCTCCTGCGGGACGCTTGGGCGCCGAGGGGCGCGGGGCGGGACGAAAAGGTTTTTTCTCCATTCAGGGATTTTATTGTTTTGTCATTTCTTCGACTTCACGAGTCAAATTTTCTGCAAAGGTAGCAATTTTCATCGAACCGAGGTCGCCTTCGCCGGATTTTCTTACAGATACTTCGCCATTTTCCTGCTCTTTCTCGCCGACAATGAGCATATACGGCATGCGACGCATCTGATTGTCGCGTATTTTGCGGCCTATCTTTTCGTTACGGTCGTCAATGGTAGCACGGATGTCGGCGGCGTCAAGCTGACGGGCGACTTCGCGGGCATAGTCGTTGAACTTCTCGCTGATGGGCAATATTGCCACTTGCTCGGGAGCAAGCCACAAAGGAAGATGCCCTGCGGTGTGCTCCAGCAATACGGCCACAAAACGCTCCATCGAGCCGAAAGGTGCACGATGTATCATCACCGGACGATGCTTCTGATTGTCGGCTCCGGTATATTCCAGCTGGAATCTTTCCGGCAAGTTATAGTCCACCTGAATCGTGCCGAGCTGCCAGCGGCGGCCGATGGCGTCTTTCACCATGAAATCGAGTTTCGGGCCGTAGAAAGCGGCTTCGCCGAGTTCCTGACGGGCATTGAGTCCCTTTTCCTGACAAGCCTCGATAATGGCCTGCTCGGCAAGATGCCAATTTTCGTCGCTACCGATGTATTTTTCCTTGTTCGCAGGATCACGAAGCGAAATCTGGGCCTCGAAATTCTCAAATTTAAGAGCCTTGAAGATGAAGAAGATAATATCCATCACCTTAAGGAATTCATCTTTAATCTGCTCGGGCGCACAGAAGATGTGAGCATCGTCCTGCGTGAAGCCACGCACCCTGGTAAGTCCATGGAGCTCACCGCTCTGTTCATATCGGTATACCGTTCCGAACTCCGCAAGACGCAACGGCAAATCGCGGTAGGAACGCGGATAGCTGCGATAGATTTCGCAGTGGTGAGGGCAGTTCATGGGCTTGAGGAGGTATTCCTCGCCTTCCTCAGGAGTATGGATGGGCTGAAACGAGTCCTTGCCATATTTTGCATAATGTCCGGAGGTGACGTACAGGTTCTTGTTGCCTATGTGCGGCGTAATCACCTGCAAATATCCGTATTGCCTCTGAATCTTACGCAGGAACTGCTCGAGGCGGTCGCGCAGAGCAGCACCTTTAGGAAGCCACAGCGGAAGACCTGCGCCGACATTCTGGGAGAATGCGAAAAGTTCCATCTCCTTGCCGAGTTTGCGATGGTCGCGCTTCTTGGCTTCCTCCATGAGTGCGTTGTATTCGTCGAGCATCTTCTGCTTGGGGAAGCTGACACCATACACACGCACAAGCTGATGCCGCGTAGCGTCGCCGCGCCAGTAAGCACCGGCAAGCGAAGTAATCTTAACGGCCTTTATCGGTGCCGTATCCGGCAGATGCGGGCCACGGCAAAGGTCAGTGAATGCGCCCTGTGTGTATGTTGTTATATTGCCGTCTTCCAGTTCGCTTATAAGCTCGCACTTATATTCCTCTCCCCTTTCGCCGAACATTTTCAGCGCATCGGCTTTTGAAATGTCGGCACGCACTATGGCATGCTTTGTACGCGCAAGTTCGAGCATTTTCTTCTCGATAGCAGGAAAGTCGGCAGCCGTTATCTGATGACCGTTAGGGTCTATGTCGTAATAGAAGCCGTTCTCCACTGCCGGACCTATGCCGAATTTCACACCGGGGAACAGTTCCTGAAGCGCTTCCGCGAGAAGGTGTGCCGACGAATGCCAGAACGCATGCTTGCCTTCAGGGTCGTCCCACTTGAAAAGCTTCAGCGACGCATCGGACTGGATCGGGCGGGAAATATCCCACTCCTGCCCGTCGACAGATGCGGCGAGAACTTCGCGGGCCAACTGCGGGCTCAGCGATTCGGCGATTTGCAGAGGCGTAACACCCGGCTCGAAAGCCTTGACGCTATTGTCAGGAAACGTGATGTTTATCATATTCGTTCAAAACGTTAAAAATCAGACAATTGACACAAAAGCGCGCCAATCGGCCAAAAATTACGTGCAAAGTTAGTGATTTTTTCCGTAAAACTCACTATAAATTCGCTGTTATTAGCGCGTAAACACAAAATTATTGAGTGTGCACACGGACTTGCCCGGCGTATCGGCCTCGAACACGAAATAAAGCGCATGCTTGCCGCGCACGTTTTTCATTCCACTGAGGGCAATATGCACGTTTTCGGCCTCTTGCTTCTGCGAAGCCGCCACATGAATCCGTCCGACAACCTGGCCTTTGTCCGGATCGTCAATACGCACTGTTATATCCCCGTCAATGCCTGCCGGCGTAAGATTAACATCAAGACCGGGCTTCGAAGAGGATGCCAGTCCGTCAAAATTAAAATACTTATACCCTACGACCGAACCGGATGTGTTATTGACAACAGGCGAATGGTTCACCCTCAAATCGTAAGACTTGTCGCCCTGTTCTATTTTTGGCCTCGAAGTCTCCACGTATGACCCTTTGAAGAAATACCGCGGATAGCTCTGCGACGCTCCTTCGGGATGGGTATAATAGCATGCGATTCCGGCAGAACGGCGCTCAAACGGGTCAAGCCCTGCGGTTTCGAACCCTTCGGAAGTAAATTCGGCTTCACTGATTTCCACTTTGCCTCCCGCACCTTCGGCTACTTTTATTTCAATCGGCGCCACCATGGCCTGACGCGCATATTCTGTTGTACCGGTCTGACGATGGTAGAACACGTACCATTTGCCATCTATTTCACAAATGCTGCCATGGGTATTTCCGGCAGGATGCGCCGTATACACCGTGCTTCCGTCAGACAGTGTTTTACGGCCACGACCGTCTATAATTGTGCCGCCATAGGTAAACGGGCCGAGCGGCGAGTCGCCGTAAGCATATGCAAGCGTGTAGTTTGTCTGCGGCATACCGAATTCGCCTTCTTTTGTCCATCGGCTGTACACAAACACATATTTATCTTTTATTTTACGCATGGATGAAGCCTCAAAAAAGCGGAATTCGCCTTCCTGATCGCGTCCGGAGACCAAATCTTCCACTATTTCCGCACCAGGTTTTACAGTCGCCATAGTGGCAGGGTCGAGTTCGGCTCCATAGGATCGCTCGAAGCCCCAATATCCATACACGCGGCCGTCGTCATCTACAAATACCGCCGGGTCAAACCTGAGCACCCCGTCACATTCACGAGACTCGGAACCGCTCCAGTTGCACACCTCGAACGGACCGTCCGGGCGCTTGCTGCGCGCCACCATTCCGTTGCGGCCATAGGCTTGATTGTTAGGATACAGATAATATGTCTTTGAGCCGTCCGCCTCTGTCACCAATGTCACATCCGGTGCAAAAAGTACATCGCCCTGCCCGTTGGCATATAGGAGTGCGCCGTCGCGGTCGCGTCGGCTTTCGAAAATAATGCCGTCACAACGCCAATTATTCAAATCCTCAAGCGGAGCCGACCACACCACCTGATCGCGTCCGCAATATTCCGTAATCAGATTATCATGGGAACCATAAAGATACACACGATATTTTCCGGGCGCATCGGGGTCCTCAAATACGTACGGCTCTCCGTCGGGTATGTGCTCCCACAGCGGCAGAATGGGGTTGGCAGCAAAAGCAGCACACGAGGCTGCTATGCCTGCTATTGCAAGAAAGTGTTTTCGTGGCATTTCAAATAATTTATAAATGTTTATATTAATCGTTTTTAAGGCAATCAGCGCAAAGTTAACAAATAAAGCCGAAACATAAGCCATGGCAACTCTACGAGTGAAAAAAATCACATGCCTAAATGTAATTTTTCATTACCGACTGCGTCTAATGCACATAAATTCATATCATCTCAATGGACAACATCATCAGCGTGGAAAGCGTAAGCAAGTCTTTTGCCAACCACATAGCCCTTGACAACGTAAGCCTCAACGTGCCGCGAGGCTGCGTCTACGGACTGCTCGGCCCCAACGGCGCCGGCAAGACCACACTCATACGCACAATCAACCATATCACAGCGCCCGACTCCGGCACAATCACATTCAACGGCCACCGGCTCACAGCCGCAGACACCTCCGACATCGGCTATCTGCCGGAAGAACGCGGGCTATACAAAAAAATGAAAGTAGGCGACCAAGCATTGTTTTTCGCACGCCTTAAAGGCCTTAGCAAAACAGAAGCCACGAAAGAGCTGAAAAAATGGTTCGAGCACCTCGAAATTTCCGACTGGTGGGATAAAAAAGTTGAAGAGCTGTCAAAAGGCATGGCTCAAAAAGTACAATTCATTGTCACCGTGCTGCACCATCCGAAACTGCTCATTTTCGACGAGCCGTTCTCGGGATTCGACCCTATCAACGCCAACGTTTTAAAACGCGAGATATTGAAACTGCGCGACGAAGGAGCCACCGTCATATTTTCCACCCACAACATGGCAAGCGTAGAGGAACTTTGCGATGAAATAACGTTAATAAACCGTTCTCACAACATATTAAGCGGCTCAGTACGCCAGCTTAGGCGACGTTTTTCCGACAACAGCTACGAGTTCACATTCAGTTCCGGAAGCCAGGCGGCATACGAGGCACTCGCCCCAATGGCGCATAGCATCGAACTAGCCGGAACCGACAACGAAGGATTTGAGCGCATGACCCTGAGGCTGCGCGAATCTTCCGACCTTCCATTGGTAGTAGCCGCCGCAAACTCCTGCGCCCGGCTTGAAGGATTCCACGCCATCCTGCCTTCAATGGACGACATTTTCATAAAAACCGTAGAAGCTTCAAACCTTAAAACGCCCGTGCAGCAATGAACTCCCCGCTATCAATAATCGTAAGCCGCGAATACCTCGAAAGGGTACAGCGCAAAAGTTTCATAATAAGCACTCTGCTGACGCCACTGCTGATGCTTGGTTTAATGATGGCGCCAGCCCTGTTTGCCATCCTTGCCGGCCCAGAAAACAAAACCATAGCCGTAATCGACAGAACTGACGCCATGATAGCGCGCCAGCTCGACAACGAAGGAGAACTGAACTTCAAAGTCGTACAGGGCGAACTTGCCGAACTCATCGACAACGCCGACTACGACGCCGTTCTTGTCATTGAAGCAGACGCCGTCAGCCGCCCGTCAGCCATAAAGCTATACAGCCATGAGGCCGCGTCCATGCAGACAGAAGGTGCCATCAGCTCGCAGCTTGAAAACATAATAGAAGACGAGCGCATAAAAGCTTACGACATAGACAACCTGTCGCAGATAATGAAGGAAGTAAAAGCCGACGTAAGGCTCGAGACATTCCGCATATCCGAAGGCGACACTTCCGAAACATCATCCATTATCAGCTACATCGTAGGCATTACCACGTCCTTGATGCTGTACATGTTCATCATGCTGTACGGACAGATGGTGATGACAAGCATAATTGAGGAGAAAAACAACCGCGTACTTGAAATCGTAGTCAGCAGCGTCAAGCCGAACGCGCTCATGATGGGTAAAATAGTCGGCATAGGACTTGTGGCGGTAACACAGATACTGATTTGGGGAATAATCCTGACGGCATGCTCTATCTGGCTCATGCCGCTCGTGAGCGGTGCAGCCCAAGGCGCCGGAGGCTTCGACCTCGGAGTACTCGGCTCTCCGGCCTATATCCTGGAACTATTCGGCTACATCACCCTGTTCCTCATCGGCGGATACCTTTTCTATTCATCCATTTATGCCGCCGTAGGCTCTGCCGTCGACAACATCCAGGACGCATCCCAACTTGTGAGCATAGCCGTCATTCCTATCATAATCGGCATGGTAGTGAGTATGTCCGTGGTACAGAACCCGGCATCTTCACTGGCTGTCTGGACATCGATGATTCCTTTCACTTCCCCGATGGTGATGATGGCTCGCATACCGTTCGGCATACCGGCCTGGCAGATATGGACATCTTTGGCTTTGCTGTACGCCTCTTTTGCCGGCATGGTATGGCTCTCGGCAAAAATATACCGGGTGGGCATATTCATGTATGGAAAGAAACCGAGTTTCTCCGAACTTTTACGATGGGCACGATACAAATAGGCCAACTCATAAAATAGCTAAAATACAGCAATTTCCATAATAATTTCGCCGAGCGAGACGTTATACCAATGTACTGCTCGGCGAAAACGCATCCGTTTTCAGCCAAAGGGCTTGTGTGTTAAGGAATTTTTTACTAACTTTGCATGTTTTTGCACCATACAGGTATTGACCACATAGCATATGAGACAGCTAAAAATCACGAAATCCATAACCAACCGCGAAAGCGCCTCGCTCGACAAGTATCTTCAGGAAATCGGCCGCGAGGAGTTGATTTCGGTGGAAGAGGAAGTAGAACTCGCCCAGCGCATCCGCAACGGCGACCAGGTGGCTCTTGAAAAGCTGACGCGAGCCAACCTGCGCTTCGTGGTGTCGGTAGCCAAACAATATCAGAATCAGGGTCTGTCGCTTCCCGACCTCATAAACGAGGGAAACCTCGGTCTTATCAAGGCCGCCCGGAAATTCGACGAAACACGCGGTTTCAAATTCATCTCCTACGCCGTGTGGTGGATTCGTCAAAGTATCCTGCAGGCACTTGCCGAACAGAGCCGAATCGTACGTCTGCCGCTCAACCAGGTAGGCTCGCTCAACAAGATAAGCAAAGCTCTGTCTAAATTCGAGCAGGAAAACGAACGCCGTCCCTCCCCGGAGGAACTTGCTGAAACCCTTGACGTCCCTGTCGATAAAATTGCCGACACACTTAAAGTGAGCGGCCGCCACATATCAGTAGACGCCCCGTTTGTAGAAGGAGAAGACAACAGCCTGCTTGACGTGCTCACCAACGACGACTCCCCCATGGCCGATGCCGGCCTCAACCGCGAGTCGCTGAGCAACGAGGTGGATCGTGCATTGCGCCAGCTTCACGAACGCGAACGCGAAATACTTAAAATGTTCTTCGGCATAGGCTGTCAGGAAATGACCCTCGAAGAAATCGGAGCTAAATTCGACCTCACGCGCGAGCGCGTACGTCAGATTAAAGAAAAAGCCATACGCCGCCTGAAAGGGCAGAAAAGCCGCTTGTTGAAAGCATATCTCGGGGCATAGGCAACCAACCCAACAAACATTGCGCGGGCGCGACTAAGGAACAAGGTCGCGCCCGTGCTTGTTTATAACGCATATTTTGCGTAATTTTGCTCTTACTATGAAGCCCGATTCCGAACAAGCGCGCCGGCATCTGCTCGACCCGGAAAACTCCGACATGCTGATGGCATGGAAACTGGTCTCAGACACCTCCCAATCGGTGTTCCTGACCGGAAAAGCCGGCACGGGCAAAAGTACACTATTGCGCTATATCATGGCCAACACAAAAAAAGCACATGTAGTGCTTGCGCCCACGGGCATAGAAGCCATTAATGTGGGCGGCCAGACGCTACACTCTTTTTTCCGCCTGCCATTCAAGCCCACAATGCCCGACGACCCGGACTTCGCCGCACGCATTCTGCGCAAACGCATGCGCTATCCCGACGCACTGATAAAACTCCTCAAAAGCCTCGAGCTTATAATCATAGATGAAGTGTCGATGGTAAGAGCCGACACCATCGATTTCATAGATAAAATCCTGCGAGTATTCTGCGGAGACATGCGCCGTCCTTTTGCCGGAAAACAGCTTCTCATGGTAGGCGACGTCTTCCAGCTGGAACCGGTAGTGACAGCCGACACACGTGACATCATCGCACGCCAATACGGCACGCCACATTTTTTCAACGCCAATGTTTTCGAAGAACTGACATTGGTGCCCATAGAACTCCGGAAAGTGTACCGCCAGAGCGACCCCGGCTTCGTGAGCCTGCTCGACAGGGTGCGCGACGGCCACCCCACCCCCTGCGATCTGAGTACTATAAATGCCCGGGTAACCACCCGTGAGCAGGTGTACGGGGGGCCGAAGGAGAACAAGGGCGAACTTCCTGTCACAATAGCAACCCGCCGCGACCTCGTAGACAACATAAACAACGAGCGCCTCGGAGCCCTGCGTAGCCCGGCCGTGACACTGACAGGACAAATCGAAGGAGATTTTCCTGAAGCATCGCTGCCGACCGACCGCGAGCTCACGCTGAAAGAAGGTGCACAGGTCATGTTTGTACGCAACGACCCCGAACGCCGATGGGTAAATGGCACCATAGGCCTTGTGGAAAGCATCGACGACGAGCACGTGGGCGTACGGACAGCCGACGGCCTGCTACACTCAGTAGAGCCGGAACGCTGGAGCAACATACGCTACGAATACGACGAAAAAACACACAAGGTGAACGAAGTGGAACTCGGCAGTTTCACGCAATTTCCGTTAAAACTCGCATGGGCACTGACGGTGCACAAAAGTCAGGGCATGACTTTCGACAATGTCGTGCTCGACTTCGGCCGAGGGGCATTCGCAGGCGGACAGAGCTATGTGGCGCTCAGCCGCTGTCGCAGCCTTGAAGGAATACGTCTGCTCAGCACCATAGCCGAGCGTGATATTTATGTCCATCCCGCCGTGCTGCGGTTCAGCCACAATTTCAACAGTTCGCGAATCATCGACGACGCACTCGCACAGGCACGCACCGACGCAGCCATCGCCGCAGCATCACAGGCATTTGCCACCGGCGACATGTCCCGCGCGGTAGACTGCATGGCGATGGCGGCAGAAGCGCGTCCCGCACTACTGCGCAGCCCGGCCGTGAGACGTCTTATCTCGCGACGGCTTAACATTATATCACGCCTCGAATCCGAGGCTGAAGCTCTCCGGCTCGAACTATCCGAAGCAAAAGAAAGATTCCGCGGCCTTGCCGACGAATACGTGACACTTGGCTGGCAGTGCATGGCCGACGGAAACGACCCCGCCCCTGCTATCGCAAACTACGACAAGGCGCTACGCATATGTCCCGGCCATACGGAAGCCCTGCTTGCCAAAGGACGGCTGCTTGCCGCCGGAGGTGACTATGACAACGCCGAGCAATGCCTTCGGCAGGCAGCAGACAACGACAACAGCGACTGGCGCGCGCTTGCGGCACTCGCCGACATATACATAGGAAGCATGGCCTATGCGGAGGCTCTCGACTGCCTGTTGCTGGCAGTCGAGAGGCAGCCGAAGACCGTGCAGCTACACGACACCCTCGCCTCTCTGTACGAAACCATCGACTCCCCTGAGGATGCGGAAATACACCGCGCAGTAGCCGCCCAGTTGCGCAAAAGAAGAAAAAAGAAAAAATAGCTCATACCAAACTCCCACCAATTATGAAAAACCTCGGATTTTTACGGGCAGTGGCAGCCGCGCCTGCAGTGCACATTGCCGATTGCGAGGCAAACGCCGCCGAAATCACAGCTATGCTCGAAGATATGAGGCAGGCTGAACCCGACCTCATAGTTTTTCCTGAAATGTGCCTTACAGGTTACACCTGCGGCGATCTGTTCCATAACCAGACGCTATTGGACGGAGCTATAAATGCATTACATTCGGTGGCAAAGGCAACGGAAAATATCCCGGTTCTTGTGCTTGCCGGCTTACCGCTGCGCGTCGGAGGCGCCCTCTACAACTGCGCGGCAGCCATATCTCGCGGCAGCCTGCTCGGAGTGGTGCCCAAAAGCTATGTGCCGAACTACAACGAATTCTACGAAAAACGATGGTGGGCGGCCGCACCATCCGGAATGCGCACAATTGACGTCCCCGGCTTCGGAAGTGTGCCGTTCGGCATTTCACAACTATTTGCCTGCGGCGACGCGCTCGTGGGTGTGGAAATCTGCGAAGACCTGTGGACTCCTGCCCCGCCGAGCGCATATGCTGCAATGGCTGGCGCCCATGTAATAGCCAACCTCTCCGCATCCGACGACCTTATAGGGAAATATGCCTATCTGCAGTCGCTGGTAGCGCAGCAGTCGGCACGTTGCAACTGCGGCTACATATACGCATCCGCCGGATACGGCGAATCTTCAACCGATCTTGTTTTCGACGCCAAGACAATTATTGCTGAAAACGGAGCTATAAAAGCATCCAACACACGTTGGCAACACGGCAGCCAATGGGTCGTGTACGACATAGACCTCTGCGCTATTAACCGCAACCGCATGCACATGGGGTCGTTCGCCGCCTGCTCAGAAAAGAATATCGGCCAGGCCTACTCCATAAGCGAACCGCTCGACGTAAAAGAACACGCCGACCCTATGCGCTTCCGACACGTCGACGCACATCCTTTCGTGCCTGCCGACGACGAAAACCGCAATATACACTGCGATGAAATAATGAACATACAGGTGGCAGGCCTATGCCGTAGGCTTGAAGCCACATACACCCGCAACCTCGTAATAGGAATAAGCGGCGGCCTTGATTCCACCCTCGCATTACTGGTAGCCGTTGAGGCCTTCGACCGCCTTTCGCTGCCACGCACAGGCATCATCGGCGTGACTATGCCGGGATTCGGAACCACATCGCGTACCCACGACAATGCCGTGGAACTTATGCGGCAGCTCGGCACAGACATGCGCGAGATAAACATTGCGGCAGCCGTACTCCGGCATTTCTCCGACATCGGTCACGACCCCGGCACCCATGACGTGACATACGAAAACTCACAGGCACGCGAACGCACACAGATACTCATGGACATAGCCAACCAATGCGGAGGCATGGTGCTGGGCACCGGCGACCTTTCCGAGCTCGCTCTCGGATGGGCCACATACAACGGCGACCATATGTCGATGTACGGAGTGAACGCAGGCGTGCCAAAAACCCTTGTAGCGCACCTTGTAAGATATTTTGCGGCCACGTCTTCCGACGATGCTACGCGCCGGACCCTGCTCGACATTGCCGACACCCCCATCTCGCCTGAACTGCTGCCGCCAACTGCCGACGGAAAAATCGCGCAGGTGACGGAGGATTTCGTGGGTCCGTACGAACTGCACGACTTTTTCCTGTACTACATGCTCCGTTATGGTTTTTCGCCTACACGTATCTTCGCACTCGCCTCTAAAGCTTTTGACGGAGCATACGATGATGACGTGATTCTGAAATGGATGCGTACATTCTACCGGCGCTTCTTCGCGCAACAGTTCAAGCGTTCATGCCTGCCCGACGGCCCTAAGGTGGGTTCGGTGTGCCTTTCTCCGCGAGGCGACTGGCGCATGCCCTCCGACGCATCGGCAGCCATGTGGCTGGCTGAATGCGACAGCATTCAGGCGTAAATCATTTGAATTCGAGCAGGACAGATGGCTCAGCAACACTGTCGGCGGGCAACGCCGCAGGAGCGGCCACGCTATCTGTCCTGCTTTTGTCTTTCTTGCGTCGCAGCGGCTTAAGCCAGCTTAGCAGACTGTCAAAGTCGCGTTTGAACATTATACCAACCCCCTGGGTGGTGGCCGCAGAGCGCAGATAATAGTTCTGGTCGTTATAGCGGTTATAGGCTTTCAGACGCCATGTGCCCCGTCGGTTCAGAAGGTATTCGACATCAAAATCCCCCACGAACTGATTCGTGTTAAGCGACTTGTCGCGGTAACCGAAATTGCCGTTAAACAGCAGACGGTTGTTCAGCAAGCGGCTCGACAGAGCCACGTCAACCTCGACATCGCTGAAATCACCTCTGTCCGACCGCAGATTCGGGGCTATGGTCCAGTTTTCGCTGAGTTTGCCGAGCATGCTTCCGAGCTGGCTTGAAATAGTGGACGATGCGACAGAAAATAATTCATTGCCCTTTGTGGTGCTCATATAATCGGGAGTGTAAAAACGGTTCAGAGCCAACAGGTATATTATCTGCCGGTTCATCATTTCCTCCGTGCTGACTATGGAACGCACCTTTCGGTACACATCGGAAGTGAGCGTAGGAAATCGTAAATCGAAGTTTATGTCAGGCTGGCGCATGTCGCCGGTCACTTTCATAAGCGCATGCACGGGCACATTCGTGCGGTTCAAATCACGGTCTTGCAGGAATGACTCGTCAAGGTCGCTTAAGTTGGCATTCACCGAATACACAGCCTCTATGTCGAGCTGTGCCGCATAAGGGTCGCCGTGGAACGATATTTTACTGCCTTCGTCGATAGTGAAGTCTTTTATTATGATGTCCTGAAGCGTGAAATTATAGCTGCCACGGTCAAGAGTGTATGTGCCGAACATCCGCAGGTCGTTATTTGCCGAGCCGTAGGTAAGACGCAGATTGCCATTGCCGAAAGCCTTTATCTCGTCGCCACCGACAGGGTCCATGACAAGGATTATCTTTGCCGCAGGGGTAATGTCTACACGGAAGTCCATATTGTAGTCGCTCGGCTCGTCCTGCGCCTGCGCGGTCATACGTTTCTGATATTCGAGCACAGCCGGAGGAATGGCATCTATGCCTACAACGGAATCCACCACCTGCACCGGAGTGCGGTCGCGGAACGTGATAAAAGAATACTCATCGGCGTCGAGCATGTCGTTTAACACGAATGTAAACGACGAGCCGGATGCAGTGGCCATATTCACGTCGATGTTGACAACTCCGGGTTCGCCGGAAATATGGGCCCCGCCGTTGCCGAATATAGTACCATACCAGTCGGGACTTTCTTTCGAACCGACATTGTAACATAAAAAGTCACGCGCATCGCGGACCCTGAAATCAAAACTCGGCTGCTTGAAGAACACATGACGGACATCTCCGTCGAGGCGTGCCGTATGTCCGTAGCTGTCGCGTATTTCGGCATTGCGCACCGTTATAAGACCGGGACGCAGACGCACGCTGTCGGAGCACAGATATTCGGTGTTGGTGAAATCGATTTTAAGAGCTAATGAATCTGCAAAAACGTCACCCTCAAGATCTATGTACTTGAATGTGCCGAACAAGCGGGCTTGCCCCGAGGCATAACCGTCGACTTTCGATGCGAACGCCGACATGAACGGCTGCATAAACCCTACCCGCACACGATCTGCCACAAACGTAATGTCAAGTTCTTCGCTGGCAGGGGTTATGCTTCCGTATATACTTGAATGTCTGCCTTCGGGCCCTGTAAGGTCTGCATCAAGAACGACAGCCTTCGCAGCGTTGTCCCAATGCGCACGCACATCGGCATCGCCGAGAGTGCAACGGTTGTAGCCGATGCCGTCCACATGCAGGCGCTCGCTTGTGAGCACAGGAGAGGGGCTCAGCAGACTCCGTCCTTCGAAAACACCTGTCGCAATACCGCTGAGCAGAGCCTTGTCTATTTCAAGAGTCTCGAATATGGGCAACAGAGACACGCGGTCTATGTCGACATAAACCACAGGCTCCTCGGCGTCACTTACAACACCGTTCACAGCGATGCGCTGTTCCCCGGCTTTAAGTACAAAGCCGTCAATGTCAGCTTCGCCGTCGCGCCACGACAGCCTCGACGGAAGTATGTTCCACACATCGTCGCCGAAATTCACGGTTCCGGGCTTGATGTCCACATCAGCGGCCAGATGGCCGTCAAGGCCGAGACCGAGTTTGGCCGCGAAACTCAGCGAACCGTTAAGAGGTATTTTACGCTCTATCGTCCAGTCGGCTGATGTGCTTACCATATTCTCCGCTGCGCCTACATTCAGCAGTGCCGACATAGGACCTTTCTTTGTTGGAACACGTGTAGACGCGTAAAGCGACATTTCGCCTCTGTTTCCGTCGGCAGAGGCAATTATTGCGGTATTGTCGATTATTTTTTCACCCTGCTGCAGATACGAAGCATCAATGGCAAATCCGGCGCGCCGCGCCGCACAATCCATACTTCCGCTTATCTCTATCGGATGGATTATCTGTACAGGCAACCGGAAAAAGCGCGAAAAATCCTCCGCATCCGCTATTGTAAACTCAAAACCGAAATCATTGTGACATTCCTCCCCATGCAAAGAATCAGGGACTTTCAGCCCGAGAGCCGGAAACACAGCCCCTGCGATAGCACGGCACTCGGTGACGATTTTAGACGGGGCAAACGCACCCTCTATGCGTCCGTTCACATAATCGGATGTAAGTTCCACTACTGCCGGACGCGAGTTTATATCACGCGAAAGTTCAAAACGCCGCATCGACAAACCATCGCCGTCGGGACGCCGGAAATCCACATCGGCCAAAGCCACCCTACCGGCGGCATCATCCACATTACGGCCTCTTATCTCTGCATTTACAGACGCACTGAGTGTATAATCCTCATAAGCATCAAGCACTCCCAGCCAATGAAGGTCGAGCCGGCTCACTTTTCCGTCAACCGACAGCGAGCGCACACCGGATGCGAAAGACGCATCGGCAGCTATATCCACCTGCACAGCACGGTCGTCCATCTCAAGTCGTCCCGAGACATGTCCACGTTCTATATCGGCCGATGCGCGTATGCCGCCGCATTTGCGTCCGTTGAAATACAACTCGGCTTCATCCAATTCGGCAAGGCCGTCGAAACCATGTCGCCATGCACGCCCCTCGGCGCGGGCTACGGCACTGACACGGCCGAGTTTGGGCAAACGCAACAGAGCACCGGCTTCCAATTCCTCCAGCTGCGCAGACGTTTTTAACATCGCCGTAGCAAAACTGTCGGCTGACAGCGCATTTGCGTCAAGCCGCACTCGTCCGGCTTCTGTTCGTGCGTCAAACAAAATTTTCGCCTCCCTACGGCCGGTAACCGACGCCGTCGCACGTAAGTCAGAACGTCCGAGCAGGGCAAGCCGCTCAAGATTTGACTTACTACCGGGAATAAGATACCGCATATGTTCCGAAACACGCCTTGCATCGGCCTTGACAATAAGATTCGACAGCCACATATGCTCTCGATCGCCACCCGGTTCAAGAATGCCGCCGGATGCCACAAGCTCCATGCCTTCGTCGCGCGACGACATGTGCAGATTTTCAAGAATCGCCGTGGCGGAATCTCCACGGGCCATCAAATCCACATCCAGTCCTACATACAAATCACGCAAAGGAGGCAAAAATGCGGCAATGTCCGGTAGATACAGCACCGACTCTGCAGCAGAATCAGTGGCAATATGCCATTTGCTGTCAGAATAATGAAAATCGCCGCCAAGGGCAATCATACTGTTCGGCAATTCCAACCGGAAATCCCGAACATACAATCCTGTAGAATCGTTCTGCACCAAGGATTCAAGAGAAGACAGCGAAAAACCGCTACGCTCGTTGAAAGACAAGCGATCCACCTCCACATCGAACGCATCGTTGCTCACAAGCCGCAGGCTGGCATGCAACTGCAGAGCGCCGACAAAGATATGCCGCGAATCAAAACATCCTGCTTCGGCAGTTTCGCTGTCAAGGACATCGTAAGACACACTGCCGTCCCGAAGCGCAAGAGTCGCCACTTTGAAACGGAAGCGAGCACTATTGCCGCCCTCCTTACCTCTCAGGCGGCGGACAATACCATCCACATTCAATGGCGCCCCATCTGAATTACGCCACAACCTCAACGAGGGCCTGTCGACAAGGGCATAGTCGAAGACAATACGACGCGTGCGCAGAAAATGATAAAGTTCGAATCGCACGCTTAGCCGCTCCACACTGAGGCATGTCTCCCCCTCGTCGTCGGCCACACTTACGCCACACGCATCAAAGCGGTTGAATGGATGGACATCGACCGACTGCACGGAGACATCCGTGCCAAGCAGTGCCCCCAGTTCATTTTCCGCCAGTTCGCACAGGCGGTTCTGCGCCCACGGGGTAGACAGCAGAATGTACAGCGCCACAGGCACTGCCACGACAAGTGACAGCACGCCTATGGTAAGAACCCTTAGCACGCGCAGTGTTTTATTCATAATGCGATGCGAAATTACTCAAAATTTCGCTAACACGGCGCGCCAGAATACTCTTTTATATTATAAAAATAATGAAATCACGGACGATAATCGACAAGCATGGCCTGCAGGCGTCGCCGAGCATAGAATATACGGCTCTTGACTGTGCCAAGCGGCAGACTCACATGTTCGGCTATTTCAGCATAGCGGTAGCCGGCAAGATGCATTGAAAACGGGATGCGGTAATCGTCGCTGAAAGAATTTATAGCGGCATTAATATCGGCCACCGAGAGAGAGCCCTCTGGCGTTTCAAATCCAGAATCCTGCGGCAGATTCAGGTGTATGAGGTCGTCGGTGCGGTCTATCATAGTTCCGCTGCGCACCATCCGGCGATAATTGTTGATAAAAAGGTTGCGCATTATAGTAAACACCCACCCCTTGAAATTTACGTTGTCCACGTACTTGTCTTCGCTGTCCATGGCTTTCAGCGTGGTGTCCTGAAGCAGGTCGTTGGCGTCGTCGCGGTTGCTTGTAAGCATAAAGGCGAAATTGTACAGTTTCGCCTGCATGTCAAGCAACTTATGCATGAATATGTCGTGATGCTGATGTGCTCCCATATAGATAGTTTTTAATGACTCAAAATGTCTGATTTCTCATTCATATAACGTACCCGACAGGCTACATTCCCCCTGTTTTTATTATTTTTGGGATTAATTGCCTTTTATGAAACAATTTAAGTAAAAAACACGGCTTTGTATAGCCGATTTTAATTATTTTTGCAGTCACAAACCAGGCTTCATCATACTTTCACCTTCATGCTAAGAAAAATAAGAATAGTTCTGGCGGCAGTGTCAATAACGCTCGTCACCCTGCTTTTTCTTGATTTTACCGGCACGCTGCACCACTGGTTCGGCTGGTTGGCAAAAATTCAGTTCCTACCGGCTCTGCTCGCCCTGAACGCGGGTGTAATCGCCGCACTCGTAGCCATTACACTCCTTTTTGGACGCGTATATTGTTCGCTAATATGCCCGTTGGGCATCATGCAGGACATCTTCGCGCGCTTCGGACGAATGCGTCGCAAGTACCGCTACAGCTACTCGCCGGCACTTACAGTCCTGCGCCTTGTCATGCTTGCACTAATGGCCGCGTCGATAATTCTCGGCATAAGTGCCATTGTCGTGCATCTCGCTCCGTACAGCGCCTACGGACGTATAGCAGGCAACCTGCTTGCTCCCGTATGGATGCTCGGCAACAACGCACTGGCAGTCGTGGCTGAACGGGCCGACAGTTATGCTTTCTACAGCGTGGACGTATGGATCAAAAGCGGGCTTTCCATTGCCGTAGCAGCCGTTACTCTTATCGCATTGGGGATATTATCGTGGAAAAACGGCCGCACATATTGCAACACCATATGCCCCGTAGGCACGATATTGGGCTACCTCTCCAGATTTTCGCTGCTGCGCCCTGTCATAGACACATCCAAATGCAATGCCTGCGGCCTGTGCGAGCGCAACTGCAAAGCCGCCTGCATCGACAGCAAACAGCACAAAATAGACTACACGCGCTGCGTGGCATGCATGAACTGCATCGACACCTGCCGGCACGGCGCCATAAGCTACACACGCCGCCATTCAAAAACTGCGGGAGCCGACCCGTCCCAACGCCGCAGTTTCATAGCCACGGCCGCTACATTAGGCACCACTGCCGCGCTACAAGCCCAAGAAAAGACGGTGGACGGAGGCCTTGCCGCAATCACCGACAAACAGCGTCCGGAACGTCGCACGCCAATCGTGCCGCCTGGCGCAAAAAGCATCAAGCACCTGAGCAACCACTGCACAGCATGCCAGTTGTGTGTGGCCGCATGCCCGAATGGCGTATTACGTCCGTCAACCGACCTTACAAGACTAATGCAGCCCGAGTCGTCTTACGAACGCGGCTACTGCCGCCCGGAATGTACCCGTTGCTCTGAAGTGTGTCCGGCAGGTGCCATAACACCTGTGACCCGTGAGGAAAAAACCGCTGTACAGATAGGACACGCCGTATGGGTGGCCGACAACTGCGTGCCGCTCACCGACGGCGTGGAATGCGGCAACTGCGCACGCCACTGCCCTGCCGGAGCCATACAGATGGTGGCGTCCGACCCGCAAGATACCGACTCTCCCAAAATACCCGTTGTCAACACCGCCCGCTGCATAGGCTGCGGCGCGTGCGAAAACCTGTGCCCCGCCCGCCCGTTCAGCGCCATATACGTCGAGGGCTATGAAAAACACCGTATCAACTGACGACTATGAAAACCAACGACATATCACGCCGAGAATTTCTACGCCGCGTAGGCCTCGGAGCTGCGGCCGTCACGGCTGCGAGCATCCCGGGCTGCTCGCCTTCCACACAAAACAAAGGCCCGCAAGGCAGCGAAACCGCCGAAATACCCACCGACAGCATGACAACCCGCCACAACCCTACGACAGGCGACGACGTGTCACTGCTCGGCTACGGATGCATGCGATGGCCCACCATAGAAGGAGACCCGGACGACAAACTCGACCAAGAAGAAATAAACAGGCTTGTTGACAAAGCAATTGCTCACGGAGTAAATTACTTCGACACATCGCCCGCCTACTGCAAAGGCCGTTCGGAAGAAGCCACCGGCATCGCCTTGTCGCGTCATCCGCGCGACAGCTACTATATTGCAACCAAACTCTCCAACTTCTCTCCATCCACATGGAGCCGCGAAGCCGGCGAACAGATGTACAGGAACTCGCTAAAAAACCTGCGCACCGACCATATAGACTACATGCTGCTGCACGCTGTGGGCATGGGGGGACCCGACAACCTCCGCAGCCGATACATCGACAACGGCATGCTCGATTTCCTGCTCGCCGAACGCGAGGCTGGACGCATCCGAAACCTCGGATTCTCCTATCACGGCGACATAGAAGTATTCGACCATCTCCTTGCCGAAAACGACCGCTACCGCTGGGATTTCGTACAGATACAGTTGAACTATGTGGACTGGCATCACGCCAATGCCGAGTACCTGTACGGAGAGCTAAGCAAGCGTGGCATACCTGCCGTGATAATGGAGCCGCTGCTCGGCGGACGCCTTGCCAATGTGCCCGACCACATAGTGGCACGCTTGAAACAGCGCGAACCCCAGCGCAGCGTGGCTTCGTGGGCATTCCGCTTCGCCGGCACACACCCCGGTGTGCTGACTGTGCTCAGCGGCATGACATATATGGACCATCTGGAAGACAACCTGCGCTCATTCTGCCCGTTGCAACCGCTCGACGATGAAGAAATGCAGTTCCTGTATGACACCGCCGACCTTATGACGAAATTCCCCACCATTCCATGCAACGACTGCAAATATTGCATGCCATGCCCCTACGGCATTGACATTCCATCCATCTTGCTGCACTACAACCGCTGCGTCAACGAAGGCAACGTGCCGGCCGGCATGCAGGACGAGAACTACGCACAGGCGCGCCGCGCATTCCTGGTGGGTTACGACCGCGCCGTGCCAGGGCTGCGGCAGGCATCGCACTGCATAGGCTGCGGCCAGTGCGCTCCACATTGCCCACAGCAGATTAACATCCCGCGCGAACTGCACCGCATAGACCAATATGTCGAAACCCTGAAACAGGCATAAAATCGATAACATACATTTGCATATTTCAAACCGAAAACTTAACTTTGCAGCATGAAAGCACAGCGCCATATAGCATCCATTATCGGAGCTCGCCAAAAGGCAAGCGCTGAAACTCTACCCCCCCCCATTCTATAACAGCTTAATATTCAAGCTTCTGCGATATTCAATCGCAGAAATAGCCATAATATGTGCTATGGTTATGCCTCGAGGCATAACCATAGCACATTGTTTTTTTGCATCCTTTCTACTATTACAACACGGCTTAACCTTATAAAAATGAAAAAACTCATATTTCCACCTCAAAAACATGCATGTACAGGAATAAAAGCATGCATGCTCGTCGCCCTATTATCCACTTTGTTGTTGCCCGGCTGCTCATCGCCACTCAAAGTTTTCAGTTTCTCCTGCCAGGAACGTCAGGTTGAAATTTATGTTGACGACGAATATCTCGGCCGCGACCTTGTACACATTACCGTGCCGAAAAGCCGCGAGTACATCAACGTATCATGCAGAGAGAACGGAATGGAGATTTACCACAAGCGTTTCTCTGTGAAAGGACGCAAAGGACAACTGTTTGAATTACAGATTCCTAAAAATTACAGATATTCTTCCAAACCATATTAAAAACGATTACATGAAAAAGATTTTACTGGTTGCCACGGCTATTGTCTTTGCCCTGTCCGCTTTAGCCGCCAAAAGAGAAAAGGTCATTAAAATCAACGTGCAGCCGCAGGAAGCTGCCATTTACGTAGACAACAATTTAATAGGGTATGGCTATGGCGAATTTACCCGTCCTAAAAAGAAAACACAAGTAGCTATCATACGAGTGGAATGCAATGAGTACACCACCGCCAATTCCAAATTCTATGGAGGTGACGAGCGCAATTCACTATCGTTCAATCTCATGCAGGACGGATTCTACAGAGGCTCGGCCGCATCGGGACTTGTAAACAAGTATATGACCGTGACCCTCGACCCACAGTACTACACCATCGACGAGAACGGAAAAGTGAACAACCTTCCTGCATGGAAACTTCTGCACCAGATTCTCCTGAACTATTTTCCGGAAATCGAGACAACCGATTTCCACGGCGGATATTTGCAGACTCCTTGGGAGTACAAGACTTTCAACATGTCAGAGAAACAAATGCGAACGCGTGTCACCGTGCGCGATGTGACTACCCCTGAAAGAGTCGCTTTCCAGATAAAAATATCCTCTGAAGTAGCCGGCGCAATGCAGGCAAGGCACGGAGAGTTCGACGAGGTGGACCGTCTGCCTAAAGAATTTGAGCCGATGGTCGAAGAACTTCAGACCCGCATAGGCCGCGCAAGCAGCATTTAACCAATATTCACCAATCAATATCACATCATGAAAAAATCATTTATTGCAATCGCGTGTGCAGTCATGGCAACGTCTTTCCATGCAGCAGCACAATCTTTCACAGACACTTTCGATGCAAACTCGCTCGCATGGACAGAATGCGCGTTCGAAAGCAGCAAAGGCTCCGCCGTGATAGACAAAGGGGTGATGACCGTCAAATCCAAAGGCGAGAACAAGGCCATGGGCGCCCTTTTGACCGGACTGAGCGGAGTGGCTACAAAAGTGGGCGAAAACACTTTCTTTGAAACACACTGTTACGCGCCGCTCGACGTAAGAAAACCTTTCGAAGTTATAGCCAATGTGCGCATCGACAAACTCGCCAACGACCGCGTGTGCGGATTCGTGTTCAATTACAAAGACGGCGGCAACTTCTACACATTCAACTTCAACAGCGAAATGGTCAACTTCGTGCGCTATGTGGACAACAGGGTTGTCGGCAACATCTACCAGGGTGTGAAATGGCCCAAGAAAAGCAAGCTCGAACAGGAATGGAAACTGGTATGCGACGGAGATGTCCTGAGCTTCTTCGTCGACGGGATGGAGATTCTTAAAGTAAAATACATGCCCTTGGACTATTCCGGCATAGGATTTTACACTTTCGGCAAACAGACCCTTATTGTGGAAGACATGACTTTTACCCAACTTTAACAAATTCAAACCGATGAAAAAACGTTTTATTGCAGCAGCCGTTGCTACGGCCTTTATCAGTGCAAACGCCCTGGCTGTAGAACCGGGCTACCGAGGCTTCTTCGACTATGGCTACATGGTGGGGACGGGCGATTTCGAATCGTCGACCCTTAACGAAATCACAACATCCCACGGCTATCAGATATGCCCGCAGCTCTTTGTGGGCGCAGGAGCAGGCGTACACCTCTATAAATTCAACGGGGACGACGGCATCCGCTACAACCTTCCCGTATTCGGAAATGTGCGTTACGACATTCTCGAAACCAAATTCACTCCTTTTATCGACGTGAAAGGCGGCTACTCGGTGGCAGGTGAATTTACGGGCGCATATGTGAGTCCGTCCGTGGGCTGCCGCATGGCTGTCTCTTCCCGCGTCGGCATAAACCTCAGTGCAGGCTACACCTACATGAAGACCGGATACGAGTACGTAAAATCCGGCAAAGACCTGAACATGACGGGCATCAACATCCGTCTTGGCATAGATTTCTAAAATCTGTATCATACATAAAGATGCCGCAGCTACGCTGCCTGCTGCCCCCCCGTATAGCACCATGGCCGGTGCATACGGAGCAGCATGCCTAAATTGCCGACACCAACGCGGAGTCACACGCATTTATATTCCATAAAGAACGGGCGCAGAGCGCCCAGCAGCCGCTACGTGGCAAGTCCAAATAGTAGCCACGGGCAATGGCCGCTGACGCGGCCATTGCCCGTGGTTTTTAGAAATTCCGGAAGGTGGAGCTGCGTAGCTGCGGCTCTTCCTTTTTAATATTTTAATTATATGGTCCTGAGACTATCCCAAATGTCCGACCTACCTAATTTATAAATAACATGTTTATAGCGCGTCTCCTGTTGGCTTTCGCTCTTATGCCGTTTATGCGCAGACAGCCATTCCATTTTCAGATACCAATACTAACTATTCATTATTAATTCCCGTTTACTCTTTATGTTCTTGCATAAATCTATTATATCTTCTTCTGTATATTCTTCACCAAGTTCATATGCAATCAAGTCTATCATTTGAAGATATTGCAAGACATCATTGTCCATTAAGTCAAAAGTTTCCTAAACATCTATTCTCCCTAAGAGCTAAAAATGGCACTCTAAATCATT
>ERZ777305.591-NODE-591-length-58277-cov-4.060647_pt1 | contig 58277 bp, 67 predicted proteins | sample MGYA00374965_ERZ777305 | MGnify/ENA primary metagenome ERZ777305 (study PRJEB29328, sample SAMD00013331) | mouse gut metagenome | study: EMG produced TPA metagenomics assembly of the Metagenome analysis of fecal microbiota from mouse which was promoted...
CCCTCCCCCCCGACAATATGGCGGCGGGTCCCGCTTCCTACGGTATGACCGATACAATGGGTCGTATGCACTCCGACGCGCAGTTCGCAGGTTCGTCCTCCGTTCCCGCGCACGTTGAAATGATGGGTCTTATCGGTATGGGCAACAACCCCATGGTAGGCGCTACCGTTGCTTGTGCTGTCGCTGTTGAGGAGGCTCTCAAGTAAAAATAAGTCCTGCGGTTTTCCGCGGTCGAATTAACGATTATCCCTCTGAGGCGTTTTGTCACGGAGGGATTTTTTTATCGTTGTCTTGCTTTTTGTTTTATTACATGTTATAATTAAAGCAGCACTAAATGCTCCCGCGGCGAAAAGGAGGCGCAGACGATATGAAAGCCCTTAAAAAAATACTGCTTTTTATTCTCAGTTCCGCGGTTATTGCGGTAATGATCTGTTTTTCCGTGTATGCTTGGGGGTTTCTTACTTTTTTACAAGCCGGAAGCTTGTTTCGCCAGAAGCCGCCCGTATATTGGCTGGTCTTTGATTATGCTTTCCTGCTGCCGTTTAATATCTGTCTTATCGTTCTTGCGGCGATACTTCTGTCGCGTATCGGTATGGATAAGAGCGATGGGAAAAAGAGCTTTTGGAGAATGGCGGCGAAGCCCGCGGCGGTTATTACCTCGGCGGTCGCTGTGTGTGTTCTTTACTTGTATAAGGATACTATCGAATACAAGATGACGGACGCTCTGGTGAACACTTATGTCAGGCAAGCCGATGAGATAATATGCTATGAGAATTCCGGAAATTTGTACGGCGACGGTATGTTCGATACGGATATCAAAAGGTCTTCAATGCTGCTGGACTACGACCGAATGACAGTCACTTTTATGTACAGAGTGAGCCGGGATCAATATAAGCGGGTGGAGCTTTTCGAGAACGGCTTTGTTCCCGATGACGGGCATATACTTCAATTCAGAAATCCTCTAAAAGACGGCGGAGAGGTCAGGGTCTATTACGACAGAAACAACGGCGACAGTCTCCGTCCGTCGATAAGGTCGTGCGCCGTCACCGTGGAGCGTGACGGGAAGACTTTCGGCGCACATTTCGAGCCCGAGAACATTGATTTTGAATCCTGTCTGGAGGATATCTACGCGTTTGAGAGCAGGGGCTTGGAAACGCTGACGTATCATGACAACGAGCTGTTGCCGTATTCGGGCGGCGTAAAGTCAGACACGGTGTTCATTGACTACGAGAACAAGAAACTGTATTTCGTTTACTTCGACGATTCGGGTTTCGGGATCGCCCGCGTCTGCTGCGATGAGTTCGAGATGACCGAAACGAACAGGGTGGAGAATGTATTTCTTCAGGCGGAATACGATCTCGAAAACGGCGGAAAGCTATACGCGTACGGAAACGAGGACTACACAAAATACGCTTATGATACGGTGTTGAAGTGGCAGACCGCGAAGACCGACGGTCTGATTCTCGAATATGACGGAAAGCTGTATCGCGTAGATATCAATACCCTCAACGGACATCGCTATGACTTTCTGCACAGCACAGGCGCTGTCAAGGTCTGCAAGGGATGGAGCATAGGTTGAATATATCGTCCGCCGTTTTTGAAACGGCGGATTATTTGCCCCCAAACAGGTTTTTCCGTGTTATAATATACGAGGGGTGATGAAACGGTGAAGTTTGACAAGCTGTACAAAAACTACAAGCGGCTTATGTTCGGGATAGCGTACGATATCCTGAAAAACGAGCAGGACGCGGAGGACGCCGTTCAGGAGGCGTTTATCAGGTTGGCGGACAATATTGAGAAGATAGCAGACGAGGACAGTCCGCAGGCGCGTAATTTCTCCGTTGTTGTCACGCGGAATATCTGCTTTAATATGCTCAGAAAGCGGCATATCGAGACGGATATTGACGACGAGGTCGTGTGCTCGGACAATAGCGCCGAGGACGAGGTCCTGTCGGCGCAGGGCGTTGAAACGCTGGAAAGGGCGCTCGAGAGCCTTCCCGAAAAATATCGCGATATATTGTACCTTACGGTCTACGAGGAGCTTAGTCTGCGCGAGGCGGCAAAGCTGCTCAACAAGGCGGAGATATACCTCGAGATACTGTAAAAATATCGGCGCGGAGAGCAACATCTCCGCGCTTTTTGGCGGTCCTTCCGCAGAAAAAAGTTTTTTGGTGAAAATTACGTTAATACCTTGACAAGCGTGGGAAAATGTAGTATTATGTTATATAGGAGAGTTTTCTATTGCATCGTATGGGAAATCAAAATGTAATTTCTCGGGTGTGAATGATTTGAATACAAAAGCAATTTCGGACTTACTGTGCGCCGTGTATTACGCGCACGTTTATATATATAGAGATAATATTTGGGGGAATGGCTCACGTGAGCCGGCAATATTCTTATACATAAAAATTAATAACGTTCGGGCTTGTTTTTTTGCACATACTTAATTAAAATAAATATAAATATAATAAAAAATTGGGGAGTGTACAAATGATATTTTCCAGCCTTATTTTCATGTACCTTTTTCTGCCGCTTTGCCTTATCGTGTATGGACTTGTAAAGCCGCTTAAGGGTAAGAACATTGTGCTGATTGTTTTTTCGCTGATGTTTTACGCTTGGGGAGAGCCCGTGAGGATATTGTTTTTGCTGCTGTCGGCAGTGATAAATTATTTCGTCGGAATAGGTATCGGCGCGGTCAAGAGCGAAAAACTGCAGAAGCTTATCGTGGGGGGCGGACTGGTATACAATATCGGAATGATCGCCGTATTCAAGTACAGCGGATTTCTGGTCGAGAACGTCAACGCTATCTTCGGAGCGAAGTTTCCCGTGCCCGAGATCGTGATAATGGCGGGTATCAGCTTTTACACGTTTCAGATAATCTCGTATATCGTAGACTGCTACTGGGGGAAGGTCGAGCCGCAAAAGAGCTTTCCGAAATTACTTCTCTACATCTGTTTGTTCCCGCAGCTGATCGCCGGACCTATTGTGCGTTACAGTACTATCGCGGAGGAGATCGACTACCGTAAGACCACAATGAAGGACCTCAGCGAGGGCTTGACCAGACTGGTAGTCGGACTTGCGAAAAAAGTCGTGCTTGCCGATCAGCTTTTCAGGATCGTCGAGAACACTATCGGAAAGAGTATTGACAGCCTCACTGTCACGGGTACATGGTACGGTATCATAATATATTCACTGTATATCTATTTTGACTTTTCGGGCTATTCCGACATGGCTATCGGAATGGGGCGAATATTCGGCTTTCACTTTAACGAAAACTTCAATCACCCCTATATCTGCAAGGATATCCAAGAGTTCTGGCAGAGGTGGCATATCTCGCTCGGGTCGTTTTTCCGCGATTATCTTATGCCGATAACGTTCTTCGGTCACAGAAACAAGTATTTCAGTCTGTTTCTGGTGTGGCTGTGTACGGGTATCTGGCACGGTGCGTCGTGGAATTACGTCATCTGGGGATTGTATTACGGTGCGTTTATAGTATTCGAAACGCTTATCGGGAAAAAGCGCATGAACAAGATACCTCTTGTGATACGGCATATTTACAGCAAATCAGTGATTTTTATCGGATACGGTATTTTCTACTTTGAGGATTTTGGGCAGCTCAAGCTGTTTTTCCGCAACATTACGCCGTTAAATCCCAACGGCTGGAGCAGTTCGTTCGAGGCTATGTCGCTGAGCGCAAACCTGTGGCTTATTATCGTGGCGATCATTTGTACGTTTCCGCTTATCGATCTCGGGAAAAAGCTTGCGGCGCGTTCGCTCGAGGCTAAGACCGCTTTGTCGATATCGGGTACGGCTGTATGCGCGATACTGCTTATTATGAGTAGCATACTGATGGTGGACGCGACTACAAACGCGTTTCTGTACTGGAATTATTAACGGGGGTTCATGAATGGCAGAGAAAAAGAGCAGCAGGCAGCTTGCCGCCGAAAAGGAGGAGCGCGAGCAGCGCCTCGAACGTCAGAAAAGGCGCGTTCTGGCAAAGGCAAGGCGGCGCGAAAACAATTTGTTCAGCCTGAATATCGCTGTTATTATTGCGATATTCGCGTTTGGTGCGCTGTTTATGACTTTCGGAGAGCGCCCGACTATCTCCGAGGAGGAGAATCGTAACCTCGCGAAGTGCCCGACGTTCACGTTTGAGAGCTACTTCAAGGGCGAATTCACCAAGGATTTCGCGGAATTTTACAACGATACCGTGCCAATGAGGAGCACGTTTAAGTCTATGATCTCGGCATTCAGGGCTAATCTCGGCATCAAGTACGGCAGCGGCGAGACGCTGCACGGTCCTTTGCCGAATATCGAGAGCAGACCCGACCGTTCTGACAGCTCGAGTTCGACGTCGAAAAAGCCGCCCGTTGTCGTTGTTACGCCGCCCGCGACTTCGTCTTCGTCGTCAAGCACCACGACTTCGTCAAGCACGACGTCGACCGTTACAAGCTCCGAAAAGCCGAACGATATCGACCCCAATGGCGGAATGATGTCGGGTACGGTGTTCGTCTTGAACGACGGACGCGCTCTGGCGCTGTCGGGGGGAAGCTATTCGGGAGGTCAGCACTACGCGGAGACTATCAATAACTACAAGCAGATACTCGGCGACGGCGTGAACGTTTATTCGCTCATTTCGCCGACGGCGGTGTCGTTCTATATGCCCGAGGAGCACGCTGATCTCGCGGGCAACGAGTGGGATGTTATTGACTATACCAACGGCTTTTTTGACGGAGTTATCCCTATAGACGCGTATTCCGTCTTTGAACAACACACCTCCGAGAACATCTTTATGCGCACCGATCATCACTGGTCGTCGCTGGGCGCTTACTATGCGGCTCAAGAGTTCGCAAGAATGGCGCAGGTTGACTTTGCGGAGCTGAACGACGAAAATTTCGAGAAAATATCCCGCGAGGGCTATGTGGGTACGCTGTACGGCTACAGCGGCGAAAATCAGCTTATCAGGGATAATCCCGAGACGTTCACCTATTACAAGCCGCAAAACGAGTTCACGACCGATTACTATTCTCAGGCGCTGGAATATCAATACACTGGCGCGCTTATGCTTGATATAGACAGCCTTGATGTGGTAAGCTGGTATCTCGTCAATATCTGCGGCGACAACTACGCGGTCAACGTCAACACCGATTGCCACAACGGGCGCAGACTGATGATTATCAAGGACAGCTACGGCAATGCGTTGCCGCCGTTCCTCACAAACTCATTTGAGGAGATATGGGTGGTGGATATGCGCTATTTCGAGAGAAGCGTGACCGAGCTGTGCAAGTCCGAGGGCATTACCGACCTGCTGTTCGTGATGAACCCATCGAGCGCTACGGGTGTTAATCAGGAAAATCTTTCCAATATAATCTGAGACCGAAACGTCTACAAAAGGAGGCGACCCTTTAATCTTCATAAAATTGTAAGAATATTGTAAATAATGTTTCAGACTTTTTTGACGGAAAATTGACATTTTAATGCTATTATAAACATGTAAATCTTAGAACCCGTCCGTTGGGACGTGTTCTTAAAAGGGGGAATATGTCTTGAAAAAGGCAAAGACTACTTGGTCACTCTGGGCGTTGACAGCGGCTATGCTGTCGCTTACGGCATGCAGCGCGGGGCAGTCCGATATACTGTCTGACTGTCCGGGCAGGGAGCCGAACGTATTTGTCGGAGGGTTGGATATTTTGGCCGGCGGTTCGGAAAGTCCGCCTGGGAGCAGTATTGAAAACAGTGCGGAAAGTACCGTCGAGAGCACCGCTCACAGCAAGCCTAATGTTGCGGACAACGAAAACAGAGGAGAAATGTCGGGCATCGTTATGGTGTTGAACGATGGTGCGGATTGGTGCTGTTCGGCGGGAGCAATTTGGGAAGACAGAATTACGCTGAAACGTTTAACGTGTACAAAAAAGGCTCGGCGAGAACATCATCTTGTCAATATTTTGTGACATCTAAATTAAAACGGCATTTTTTATGCCATACTATATACATATTTAGGAGGAAAATATAATGAAAAAGGCAATTTCTGTGCTGGTAACGGCGGCGCTGTTTATGTCGCTGACAGCCTGTGAAAATATAAGTCGGGACGACGATTCGGGAACTTCGGGTCTTGATTCCATTTCTTCGGAAGGATCAACGGGAAATAAATCGGACAGTTTGAGCAGCGTAAGCGATTCCGAAAGTACGGACAGCGTTCCCGGGAGCACGGTTGAAAGCTCGCAGATCACTCAAAGCACCGATGAGAGCACTTCTCACGACAAGCCCGTTGTTCCAACGGATAATCAGGGCGGAGAGATGTCGGGTTCGGTTCTGGTTTTGGATGACGGTCGCGCTATCGACCTTTACGGCGGCGGTTACGAGAGAGGGCAGAACTACGCCGAAACGCTCAGCAAGCTCAAGCAGATGGTCGGAGATAACGTTAACGTGTTTTCGCTCGTAGCTCCGACAGCAGTGTCGTTCTATCTTCCCGATGACCTTGCGTATATGTCGGGCAGCGAATGGGATAATATCGACTATCTGAACGGCTATCTGGACGGGGTGATCCCCGTAGACGCATATACGGCTCTCTCTCGGCACGTTGACGAGGATATCTACTTCCGTACCGACCACCATTGGCAGCCGCTTGGCGCTTACTATGCCGCAGAGGAATTTGCCAAGACCGCGCAGGTGCCGTTTGCTCCGCTGTCCGACTACGAGACGGTGACTATGGAGGGCTACGTTGGCACTATGTACGGTTACAGCGGCGATAATCCTCTTGTAAGAAATAATCCCGATAAGTTCACATATTATAAGCCCAAGAATGAATACACAGTCACTTATTATACGCAGAGCCTTGAGAATCCGTATGAGGCGGGAATGTTCCTTAAAACGCTTGACAATCTCGCGGTGGTTCAGTGGTATTTGGTATTTTTCGGCGGCGACGGCGAGGTGGCGCACGTTCATACCGACGTCGGTAACGGACGAAAGCTTGTCATTGTCAAGGACAGCTACGGAAACGCTTTCGCGCCGTGTCTTGCGAATTCGTTCGAGGATATCTGGGTGGTCGATATGCGCGGTTTCGAGAAGAGCATTTGGCAGCTTGTCAAGGACGAGGGTTTGACAGACGTACTGTTCTGCATGAATTCATTCAGCGCAACGGGCGATAATCAATACAAACTCGCCGATAAACTTTGATTGGAGGACAACAAATGCTGCCTGAGCTTAGCCGTCCGTTTGACGGGGATATGATAATGCAGACCAAAAGAAGGCTGCTGCGCGTTTTAAAGGACCGCGGGCAGGGCGCTGTGCCGCTTAAAATAGCTGTATTGGGTGGGTCGACGACTTCCGATATCATAAAGATACTGGAGTTGTTTCTGCGCGACAGGGGAATAGCGCCGAGCTTTTATGAATCCGAGTACGCGCAGTACTTTAACGACGCGGTTTTTGGCAGTAAGGAGTTGGACGAGTTCAAGCCTGAGCTGGTGTTCATTCATACGACGTCGCGCAATATCGAGGAGAAACCGCGCGTCAACGAAGACGCGCAGTCGGTCGCCGATAAGCTGAACCACGAATACGAGCGCTACGAGCGAATGTGGACGGCGATTTCGGAGAAGTTTGGGTGTGTTATCATTCAGAACAACTTTGAGTTGCCGAGCGAGAGACTTCTCGGCAACCGCGAGGTCGGTTGCGCCTACGGGCGTATCGACTTTATCACGCGGCTCAACTGTCGATTATACGACTACGCGCAGTCTCACAAGAATTTCTATGTGCACGATATCAACTATCTTTCGGCGGTTTACGGACTGGATCGATGGCACGAGCTGCGGCACTGGCATTTGTACAAGTACGCGATGAGCGTTTCGGCTATACCCGAATTCGCGTACAGTCTCGCTAATATCGTTTGCTCGGTCATGGGACGGAACAAGAAGGTGCTCGCGCTTGACCTTGACAACACGCTTTGGGGTGGTGTTATCGGCGACGACGGGCAGTCGGGTATCGAGATAGGCAGCGAGACCTCCGAGGGACAGAGCTTTTTGCGCTTGCAGCAGTATATCAAGGCGCATAAGGAGCTTGGCGTTCTGCTCACGGTATGCTCGAAGAACGATCGCGAAAACGCGCTCGAGGGGCTTAACCACCCCGACGCGGTGCTGCACCCCGACGATTTCGCGTGTATCAAGGCGAATTGGGAGGAGAAGTGGAGAAATCTCGAGGAAACGGCGCGGGAGCTTAACCTGTTGCCGGAGAGCTTTGTTTTTGTCGACGATAACCCCGCGGAGCGTGAGATAGTCCGTACGCAGCTACCCGAGGTCACGGTCATTGACTTCGACAACCCCGAGGAATGTATCCGCGCGCTAGATAAGTGTGGGTTCTTTGAGGTAACGTCGCTGTCCGCTGACGACGCGGCAAGGGGGGAGATGTACCGCGCAAACGCCGAGAGGGCGGCTGCAGAAAAGAAGTTCGCGAGCTATGGAGAGTTTTTGCAGAGCCTTGAAATGAAAGCGGAGATACGCGATTTCGATCCTGTGCATATCCCGCGTATCACTCAGCTCACCAATAAGAGCAATCAGTTCAATCTGACGACAAAGCGCTACACACAGACCGAAATGGAATCTGTCGCAGCCGATGATGGTTATATAAGACTGTGCGGCAGACTGGCGGACAAGTTCGGCGACAACGGTATTGTTTCGGTCGTTATCGGTAAAAAGGACGGCAAGTCGCTGCACGTTGAGCTGTGGCTGATGAGCTGCCGCGTGCTCAAGCGCGAAATGGAGCTCGCAATGCTTGACAGACTTGTTGAGGAATGTCAAAAGGCGGGCGTTGAGGAGATAATCGGGTACTATTATCCCACCAAAAAGAACGGTATGGTTGCAAAGCTTTACGAGGAATTCGGATTCGTGCAAGTCTCCGCGGACGACGATGGAAATACCGTTTGGCGCCTTGAAACAACAAATTATACGCCTAAAACCACGGCGATAAAAATAAACGACGAGGAGAATGGAAATGGATAAGAATACGGTCAAGAGCAGGCTCACGACGGTGTTTCGCGATGTGTTTGATGATGACGGCATCGAGCTGTCCGACAGCACCACCGCCGACGATATCGAGGCTTGGGACAGCTTGGAGCATATCACGCTGATCTCGGCGGTCGAGAAGGAGTTCAAGATGCGGTTTACTATGAAAGAGGTAAGCGGCATGAAGAACGTCGGCGAGATGATGAATATCATCGCCGAGAGAGCTAAAAAATAATTTCAGCCCCCGTAATTGAATGCGGGGGCTGTTTTGTTTATTCGCTGACGCTTATCGTCTCGGGCGTGACGTGTACGCGTACCCATGAATTAACGCTGCCCGTGTCGTATGCAAGGCTCTTGAACGTTATCTCCGCCTCGGCGGGAGCGTCCTTCCGATAGCTTTCGGCTGTATCGTCAAGGAAGATCATCATCGAGCTGAGATATTTTTCTGTACCGTCGGGCATTTTTACGGGGAAGATATTTCCGCCGAAAACAGGGCTTATGTAAAAGCTCGGTATTCCCGTCTCTTTAAGGCTTTCGGGATACGGGCAAAAGTACGGCGTGCCGTCGCCCTTTGCGCTTAATACGCCTTTAAGCGTGATATCGCCCGTTATTACGCCCTCCTGATAAACGCTTTTGCAATAGCCCGAGTAATACGCGAAAACGGTCTTGCAGCTTTCGAGCGTCACCGAGCCGAGCGTACCCGCGCCGTAACGCTCCTGTTTGCCGAGGGTTACGTCCGCGGGAGGTTCGTGGGCGCTGAAGCAGGGGTTCTCCGTGCCGAACGCGCAGTCGAGCGTTACCGTGTAATTCTGTTCGGCGTTCATATCGACGACTATTCCGTCCTCAGTAAAATCGCCCGTAAGAACAAACGGCGCATTATCGTTATTCCCGACGGGAAGCAGAGACGTGTCGGTCAAACCGGCATCGGAAATGCCGCGGCTGTCGGACATATCGGAAACATCCGGCGATTCGTTCTGCGTATTTGAGCAGCCCGTTAAGAGCACAGTGCAGATCATAAAGATAAAGATTTTTTTCATTATTGAAACCTCGTTGGACAGATTTTATTTTATAGTTCTGCTTTCGCTATAAAAGCTTAATATTCATTGTATCATAAATTTAATGCTTTGTCAACAGATGAATGCGGGAGCGCTCAAAAAACAGTTGCATTTTTCGGAGAATTATGCTATAATATTAAAAAACATCGAAAGTGAGAGAAGTATGAAAAAGACTATTAAAAAGTTTTTTGCGGTAATTTTATCGCTGTCCTTGTTTTGCGGTTTAGTCGGGTGCGATAAATCGGAGCAGGGAGTATCCCCCGACGCTTCGGACAGCGCGGATAATTCCGAGGCGTCCGATCAGACCGAGCCGGAACAGCCCAAAAAGCTCCTCGGCCGCGTCAGCGTTGAGGGTACTAAGTTTATGGTAGAGGGCAAGGAGCTCTGGATAAACGGCACAAATACGCCGTGGCAGCACTGGAACGATTTCACCGAGGGAATGGACGAGGAATTTTGGGATACCGAATTCGCAAGGCTTGTCGCGGACGGCGTGAACTGTACGCGTATCTGGCTGAACTGTAACGGTGAGAGTATCGTTCGGCTTACCGACGACGGAAAGGTAAGAAATATCAACGAAACGCACTGGGAGGCTCTCGACAAGCTGTTTGACCTTGCCGACAAGCACGGTATTTACATTATGCCGACGTTGCTTTCGTTCGATCACTTTAAAGAGCCCGTCAAGAGCGGACAGCGTTGGCAGGGTCTGATAAAGTCGAAGGAGTATTCGGACAGATTTGCGGAAAAGTATGTACAGGCTTTCTGCGAGCGTTACCGTGACAGAAACTGCATTTTCGCCATTGATGTGATGAACGAGCCCGACTGGGTATTCGAGAATTCGGAATGCGGCAAGATACCGTGGGATAACATTTCATATCTGCTCGGAAGATGCGCCGCAGTAATTCATGAAAACAGCGATTTTCTTGTGACCGTAGGAGTTGCGATTATCAAGTACAACTCGGACAAATATCAGGGCAACAAGGTCTCAGACGAATATTTAAAGGAGCTTACAGGCAGCGATAGCGCGTATCTCGACTTTTACAGCACACACTATTACAATTGGATGAAGGAGCATTTCGGGTTCCCGTGCGACAAGTCGCCGTCGGAGTTTGGTCTTGCGGAGGCTAAGCCGTGCATTATCGGTGAAACTCACAACGACGATGAGAAGGAGATCGGAATGACCCTCACCGAGAAGTACAAGTCCGTATACGACAACGGCTGGAATGGAATAATGGTATGGATGGATCCCAACGAGGAGACCGTCTGGTACGAGTATGGACTGACCAGTGAAGCAACCTCGGCAATGGCGGAGCTTATTCCGGAGAAGGTATTCCCGCTCGGGGAGGGCTGATATGCTGGAGTTCAGGATATTGGTCGGTGATCTGGACTACGGGGCTGTCGCGGAAATGCTGCTGCCTATCGTCAGGGAGAAAGCGGAGCCGTCGGGAAACAGGGCGGTCAAGCTGCTGCTTGGTATGGTAAACGCGGCGGGAGAGCTGCCGAAAAAAGCAATAAACGCCCTGCCGCAGGATATTAAGGACGAAATGGTGGCCGCGCTCGTCAACAATTACAAGGACAGGTTTATCGAATTTGTGCAGAATAAAGCCGCCGCGAAAAATATCATGGTGACCGTTGAGGACATCGCCGCGAGAAATGTTAAATAAAATATGCCGCCCGTGCGAGGGGCGGCTTTTTCATTGCTCCGCGTTCGGGGCAAGGTTTATTATCCGCTTTTTTCTCCTTTCGGCGAGCGCGGTAAATTGCTGCGCACCGCCGTATGAGCGGTTTACATACGCTACGATAAGGTCGGAGTTCTCGACCATCCATTTGTTTCGGAAGTTGATGGCAAAGCGCTTTGATACGGTTTCAACGCCCTCGGGGAACAGGGTGGGGGAGCTGCCGGGCTTGGTGGGGAGATAGGCGAGGACCACGTAATACTTAATGTGCGGATAGACGGCGCTGAGCTCGCGCAGAACACCCTCCGCCATTCGGTCAAAGCCGCCGTGATTGCCGATGTAAAAGAGATCAGCGCCGCGTGTCTCGATAAGGGTTATCAGTGTGTCCTTTAACTGCTCGCGCACTGTCGGCGGTGTGTCGCTGTGTCCGAAAAATGTGCAAGTCATTATTTCATCACCTTCATAAGCTTTTGATTGCTGTTATAAGCATTTTATATATTATATTATACTATTGTTTACAATTTTAGTCAAGTGTTTTTAAATATGTGCTGAATATTTTTTATGTAACGGGTATAATTTAATTATAAAAATTCACTGTATGCAAAGGGTTTGAAATGGGTAAAGAAGTATCGTTTAAGAACCGTGACCGTTTTATTCAGCTTGGCATTGTCATATCGACTTTGAGACGGATACGCGGTCTATCACAGGAAAAGCTTGCGGAAAAGGCGCATATAAGCCGTTCGCTGCTTGGTCTGATAGAAGCGCCCAACACGGCGAACGGTTTTTCGATGGAAGTATTTTTTGATATTGCGGACGCATTGGAGATTGCCCCCGCCGATTTGTTGAACGCGTCGTTGTTTTCGGATGGCATACTTAACAAGAAAACAAAGTAATAAAAAAACCGCCCTCATAATATTGTAAGAGGGCGGTTTTTATATGTTTAATTAAAGTCAACGTGCCGCGGAAGATCAACGCGCGGCTTTTTGCGGTTTCACGCGAAGCGTGAAATTGAATTGCCATTAGGGCAATTCAAAGCAAAAAACGCAGAAACCGTCGGGCAGAATGCCCGACGGTTAATGGAGCTGTTAATCAGAGTCGAACTGATGACCTCATCCTTACCAAGGATGTGCTCTACCAACTGAGCTATAACAGCATTTATATCTCCATGCTTACCAAGCTACATCAACATAATCATCACAACGTAATAATTATATCACAACACTCGAAATTTGTCAATAGGTTTTTAAAAAAATTTTTATATTGATTTTTCCGGGAGTTTATGTTATAATTTATATATATGTTCACAAATGGAGGAGGAGAATAATGCGGCTGATAAATATCGGGTTCGGAAACGCCGTGAATGCGGACAAGATCGTGGCTGTGGTAAGCCCTGAAGCGGCTCCGGTGAAAAGGATCGTTCAGCTTGCCAAGGACGGAGGAACCGCCGTGGACGCGACTTGTGGTCGCAAAACGCGTTCCGTTATCGTCTGCGACAGCGGTCATGTTGTTCTCTCGGCACTCCAGCCCGAAACTATTACGGGAAAAACCGAGACGGAGATCGGAGGTAACGCATGAAAGGTCTGCTTTTTGTGATTTCCGCGCCTGCGGGGTGCGGTAAGGATACCATTCTTAATGAACTTTTCAAGAAAACCGATACGGCGGGCTATGCCGTTTCGGCGACTACGCGCGCACCGCGCGAGGGCGAGGTCAACGGCGTTCACTATCATTTTCTTACGCGCGAGGAATTCGAGCATAAGATCGCCGAAAAAGAAGTCCTCGAATACACCGAGTACTGCGGCAGCTACTACGGCACGCTTCGCAAAAGCGTCGACGACCTGATAAATCAAAGCAAGGACGCAATCCTCAAAATTGAGGTAGAGGGCGCGATGAATATCCGCCGAATGTTTCCCGAGGCGTGTCTTGTGTTTATTCTGCCACCATCGTGGGAGGTTCTCGAGAAGCGTCTGCGCGACAGGGGCACCGAGACCGAAGAGAAGATCGTTGAGCGCACAAAACAGGCGCGCACCGAGATAAAGTACGCGGAAAATTACGATTACCTTATTGTTAACGATAAACTGGACGAGGCTGTGGACGATCTGTTGGCGGTACTCCGCGCGGAGAAGTTGAGACGTTCGCGCAGCGATGAGCTGCTGAACAGCTTTGGAGAAGGCGGAAAGGCTTGATAGCTCAAATCGCCGTTGAAAATACGCTGTACGCGTTTGATATGCTGTTTTCATATGAAATTCCCGTCGGTCTTGAGAGCGCGGTAATACGCGGAGTGCGTGTTGTAGTGCCGTTCGGGCGCGGAAACAGAAAGCGTATCGGTGTGGTTTTCGGGGTCGGCTCGGAGCTGCCGAGCGGAAAGATAAAGCCCATTGACTTCGTTATCGACAGCGAGCCTGTGCTTTCCGGCGAGCTTATGGACTTGTGCGTGTGGATACGAGAGAACACGTTTTGCACCTACTATGACGCGTTTCGGGCTATACTGCCGCCCGGGTTGGGGTTCTCGCTGAAAAGCGGGTTCAAGCTCGCGGAGGAGTTCTCGGGAGAGCTTACTGACAAGGAGCGCGGACTGCTCAGACTGCTGAAAAACGCCGACAAGAACGCGTTTTCGGCGTTGATATCGGGCAATTCCGCCATTGTCAAGAGCCTTGCGGAAAAGGGGGCGATAATCGAGGAGAACGTCGCGAAACGGCGTATCGGCGATGAAAGCGTGACCATGCTGCGGTTGCTTGATCCAGAGGGATTGGACAAACCTACCGCAAAGCAGCGCGCGGTTATCGGGTTTTTGGAGGCTGCCGAGGCGGCTTCGCTTCACGAGGTCTGCTATGAATGCGCGGTCACTCCCGCGGTCGTGAAACGGCTGGTCGAAAAGAACGTCGTCGAGCGGTATGAGAATGTTGTGTTTCGCACCGAGAGCGGCGTTGTGGCAGCGGAAAGCCCCGAGAGCATTGTGTTCTCGCCGAAACAGCAGGAGATATTTGACGGACTGCTTACGCTTATGCGGTGCGGTGAGCCGAGATGTGCGCTGCTGCGCGGCGTTACGGGCAGCGGCAAGACTTCGGTGTTCATTAGGCTCATCAATGAGGCATTAAAGCGCGGCCAGAGCGCCATTATGCTCGTGCCGGAGATATCGCTCACGCCGCAGATGGTTAACAAGTTCAGAGCGCTTTTCGGTAACGAGGTCGCGGTCATGCACAGCTCACTTTCTGTCGGGGAGCGCGCGGACGAGTACCGACGTATCCGCGAGGGCAGGGCGCGTATCGTTATAGGAACGCGCAGCGCGGTGTTCGCGCCCGTTGAAAATCTGGGCGTGATCGTCATCGATGAGGAGGGCGAGGGGACATATAAGTCCGAAAGCTCTCCGCGTTATCACGCGCGGGATATCGCAAAGCAGCGCTGCTTCGCTCATAATGCGCTGCTGCTGCTCGCGTCGGCAACGCCGTCGCTGGAGAGCTGCTATTTCGCGAAAACGGGGCGGTATACGCTGTTCGAGATAGACGAGCGCTACAATAACGCGGTGCTTCCCGAGGTATACATCATAAACATGCAGGAGGAGCGGCAGAACGGCAATATGTCGACATTCTCAATGCCGCTTATTGGTGAACTGGAGGGCAATCTCGAGCGCGGCGAGCAGTCTATACTGCTGCTGAACAGGCGCGGCTATCACACAAGCGTGCGCTGCCTTGCCTGCGGAAAGCCGCTGGAATGCCCCAACTGCGCGCTGCCGCTGACCTATCACAAAGCTAACGGCTGTGTGATTTGCCATTACTGCGGATATATGCGGCGGCTGGACACGATTTGTCCGAAATGCGGGGGGCAGATCTTCGATATGAAGGGCGAGGGTACGCAGTTTATTGAGGACGAACTGGCGCAGATGTTCCCCAAGGCGCGAGTGCTGCGCATGGACGCGGACACCACGTCCACGAAGAACGCGTTTGAGCGCAAGTTCAAAGCGTTCTCGGACGGCGAGTTTGATATAATGGTCGGCACACAGATGATAGCCAAGGGTCTGGACTTTCCGAATGTTACGCTCGTCGGAGTGCTGAAGATAGACAATTCGCTTTACGCCGCCGATTTTCGTGCTTACGAGCGGACGTTTTCGCTGATAACTCAGGTCGTCGGGCGTTCGGGTCGCGGCGGCAAAAAGGGCAGGGCGCTCCTGCAGACATTCTCCCCCGAGCATTATGTGATAAATCTCGCAGCTCACCAGAATTATCCCGACTTCTATGCGGAAGAGATATTGCTGCGCGAGGCGCAGTTCTATCCGCCATTCTGCGATCTGGTAACATTTGGATTTTCGTCGCTTGAGAATGAGCGCTGTCATGCGGCGGCAAGGAAGTTTGCGGGAATGCTCAGGGAAAACGCCAAGACTTACGGAAATCGTGTTCCGATGCGGATATTGGGTCCCGCGCCGAATACCGTCGGGAGGATAAACGGGCGGTACCGTTACCATTTAATAGTGAAGTGCAGGAACAGCAAGGCGCTCAGGAGCGTCGTCGAGGCGGCTTTAAAGCAGGCTTACGGCGACAAGGCTTTTGAAAACGTCGGGTTTTACGCAGATATAAACGGAAATGCCGATTAGAATAAATAAAAAGGGGACTGCAAAATGGCTTTAAGAGAGATAGTTAAGTTCGGGGAGGACATTCTCCGTAAGAAATGCAGAGAGGTCACGAGCTTTGACGAGAAGCTTGGCATACTGCTGGACGATATGGCGGAGACCTTACAGAGCGCGGACGGGGTCGGTCTAGCCGCGCCGCAGGTGGGTATGCTCCGCAGAGTGGTTGTTATTGACGTTCGCGACGGAAAGGGTATGATCGAGCTTGTGAACCCCGTGGTCGTCGAGCAGCACGGCAGTCAGACAGGCAACGAGGGCTGTCTGTCCGCGCCCGGGGAGTGGTGCGAGGTGGAGCGCCCTATGAAGGTCACGGTCAAGGCGTTTGACCGCCACGGCAAGGAGTTCACGGTGACAGGAGACGGCTTGCTGGCGCGGGCGCTGTGTCACGAGCTTGATCATCTGGAGGGAATTCTCTTTATCGACAGGGTAAAACAGGATATCCCCGAACGCGCGGAGGCGAGGAAATGATACGTGATATACTGCAATTCGGCGATCCTGTACTGCGCGGGCGCTGCGATGAGGTCGCGGAATTCAATAAGGAGCTTGGCGCTCTGCTGGACGATATGTACGAGACCATGTGCAATGCGCAGGGCATAGGTCTTGCCGCACCGCAGATAGGGGTGCTGAAGCGCGTTGTCGTCATAGATACGGGCAGCGGGAAGATAGAACTGGTGAACCCCGTCATTACCGCAATGTGGGGCAGACAGTACGAGCCGGAAGGCTGTCTTTCCTGCGAGGGAAAGCGCGGTATCGTAAAGCGTCCCGCGCACGTCCGCGTAAAGGGACTTGACCGTTTCGGCAGACCCGTGAAGTACCGCGGCAGGGAGCTGCTCGCAAGGGCGTTCTGTCATGAGATAGACCATCTGAACGGCATTCTGTACGAGGATAAGGTCATAGAGTGGGTTGAAGATGAGGATGGTGACGAATAATGAATATGAGATTGGTTTTTATGGGTACTCCCGAATTTTCGGTGAACACTCTCGAGGTGCTGAAAGCGGTCGGGAACGAGATCTGCGCGGTATTTACGCAGCCCGACAAGCCGAAAAACCGCGGCAAGCAGATAATGACCTCGCCCGTCAAGGATTTTGCTGTCGCGAACGATATCCCCGTATATCAGCCGCGCTCGCTGCGTAAGGGCGAGGACGCGGAGGAGTCACTGAGAGTGCTTCGTGAGATAAACCCCGACGCTATAATCGTCGTGGCTTACGGGCAGATACTGCCAAAGGAGATACTGGAGCTGCCGAAGTACGGCTGTATAAACGCGCACGCCTCGCTGCTGCCGAAATACCGCGGAGCGGCGCCGATACAGCGCTGCATACAGGACGGCGAGACCGAGACGAGTTTGTGTACGATGATGATGGACGAAGGTCTTGACACGGGCGACATCATCATGCGGCGGGACGTTGTGATAACACCCGAAATGACGGGTACGGAGCTTGCGGCGATACTTTCGAAGATAAGCGGCGAGCTTATGGCCGAGACGCTCGTGCGGCTCGAAAACGGCACTGCGGTACGATCAGCGCAAACCTACTGCCGCGAGCCGAGCTACGCGCAGATGATCACCAAGGAGGAGCTGAATATCGACTTTACGCAGCCTGCTAAACGGGTCTACGACCTTATCCGCGCGATGGCGGACGCGCCGTGCTGCTATACGTTCCTCGACGGCAAGCGGCTGAAGGTGTATCGGTCGCGGCTGACGGAGCGGACGAGCGAACTGCCCGCGGGTGCTATCGTCGACGCGAAAGCGTTTGCGGTGGTATGCGGAGACGGTGCTTGCGTGGAACTTACGGAGGTTCAGCCCGAGGGTGGAAAACGTATGCCGACCGACGCGTTCCTGCGTGGAAAGAAGCTTTCCGAGGGCGCGGTTTTGGGCGGAAAATAGCGGACGTTTTTTCAACGTTGTTTTTGAAAGATTTTATCGCTGTTTTTTTGAGCGATTTTTTGAATGAATTTATAACATTTTGCGATGCCTGTGTTTCGCATTGTAAAACTGTTTTGAAGTTTTTTATATGCTGTTTTTTTGATTAGTTTTTGACGGTTAAAAAATGCCCTGTTTTCTGTTCGAAAAACACTGCGTTTTCGGGCTGTTTTTTGGGGTAAATCACAAGTGATTTCGGAGGTATGCTATGGCTGACGCTCGGCTCACGGTCATCAAGCTGCTGCTGAGAATGGAGAGCAGCGAATCATATTCCAATATCCTGCTGGACAACGCGTTGACGGAATCGGGCTTGTCGGAACGCGACAAGGCTTTCGCGGCGGCGTTGTTTTACGGCGTGACCGAGAGGAAGATGACGCTGGATTACATCATAGGGCAGAACAGCAGACTGCCATTTACGCAGATCGACCCGACAGCTGTCGTGATACTCCGCGCGGGATTTTATCAGATACTGTATATGCCGTCGGTGCCCGAGAGCGCCGCGGTCAACGAGAGCGTCAAGCTGTGTAAAAAGCTGCATTTGTTCAGTGCTCAGGGGTTTGTGAATGGAATGCTGCGTAATTTTATCAGGAACGGCAAAAAAGTGAATTACGACGGGCTTGAGCCTGCCGAGAAACTGTCTATCGAGTATTCCTGCCCACAGTGGATAACGCGCAAGTGGACCGTCGAGTACGGTGAGGAATTCGCGGCTAAGGCGCTAAAGGCTTCGTTAGGTGCGCCGCCGATTTTTGCGCGGGTAAATAATACCAAAGTTTCTGATGACGAATTGGTGAAATTGCTGAAAAAAGAGGGTATAAAGGCGACCGTAAATCCGCGGCTATCGGGGTGCGTGAGACTGGAGAAAACGGGTGATATCGAAAAGTCTGCGGCGTATAAGGACGGGCTTTTCCACGTTCAGGACGTTTCGAGTCAGCTCTGCTGTTTGACGCTCAAGCCGATAGTCAACGAAACGGTGTTGGATATCTGTGCGGCTCCCGGAGGGAAGTCGTTTACAATGGCGGAGCTTATGGGCAACAACGGGCGCGTGATCTCAATGGATCTGTACGACGCGCGGGCAGGGCTTATCGCGAAGGGCGCGGAACGTCTCGGGCTGCGAATTATCGAGGCGCGGCAGAACAATGCGGCTAAGTTCAACGAGGAGCTTCCGCAGGCGGACAAGGTGCTGTGCGATGTGCCGTGTTCGGGACTTGGCGTGATACGCCGCAAGCCCGAGATAAAGTACAAGGACGAGAAGGAATTCGAGGAGCTGCCGCGGCTTCAAAAAGCCATTCTTGACGTTTCAGCGCAGTATGTTAAAAAGGGCGGTACGCTGGTGTATTCGACCTGTACGCTCTCTCGCGCGGAGAATGATGAGGTGGCTCAAGAATTCGCGAATACGCATCCCGACTTCTCGCCTATCGTGCAGCCTATCCCTTACGCGGGCGCGGATAACAGTCCTATGAGGACGTTCTTCCCCGAGGAGGACGGCGGCGACGGGTTCTTTACCGCGTCGTTCAGGCGTATCAAATAGCGGTTTGGAGAGTTTATGGAAAAAATTGACATACTATCCCTTGACAGAGAAGAGCTTACAAGCGAGATCTGCGCAATGGGTGCGAAGAGCTTTCGCGCGAAGCAGATATACGACTGGCTGCATGTGAAAAAAGTAACGGAATTTTCACAAATGAGCAATCTTTCTGCACAATTTCGCGAGGAGCTATCAAGAAAATTTTGTTTAAAATCACTAAATATTAAAAAAAGACTTGTAAGTCGGATAGACAATACGGTAAAATATCTATATGGGCTTTCCGACGGCGAGGCTGTCGAAACGGTCTTAATGGAGTATAAGCACGGCAACAGTTTATGTATCTCAACGCAGGTCGGCTGCAAAATGGGGTGCAGGTTCTGCGCCTCGACGATAGCCGGCTGGGTGCGCAATCTCGCGCCGAGCGAGATGCTCCTGCAAATATACGAGAGCGAGCGCGACAGCGGGCGCACCGTAAACAGCATTGTGCTTATGGGTATCGGAGAGCCGCTGGATAATTTTGATAGCGTAGTCAAATTTTTACGGATACTGAACTCCGAGGGCAGCGGAATGAGCCTGCGGCATCTGTCGCTGTCGACTTGCGGAGTTGTGGACGGGATATACAGGCTTGCGGAGCTTAAGCTCGGGGTTACGCTGTCGATATCGCTGCACGCGGCGACCGACGAAAAGCGGAGCGCGATAATGCCGATCAACAACCGCTATAACCTTGCGGAGCTGATAAGGGCTTGCGACAACTATTTCGCTGCGACCGGGAGGCGTATCAGCTTTGAGTATTCGCTTATCGAGGGCGTGAACGACACGGACGAGTCCGCGGACGAGCTGATAAGTTTGCTTGGCGGGAAAAATTGTCATGTAAACCTTATACCGATAAATGAGATAAAGGAACGGGAATTCAAAAAAAGCCGCTATGTGGAGCTATTTCAGAAAAAGCTCCTCGGGGCGGGCATAAATGCGACGATCCGCAGAACGCTCGGTGCTGATATCAACGCCGCCTGCGGTCAGCTTCGCCGCGACGACAGAACGGATAATTAATTTATATTAACAAACTGTCAACTTTACACTAAAATGGGGTGTGTTTTTATGAACATCTTTACTAAGACGGATATAGGACTTGTACGCACGGAAAATCAGGACAACGTGTGGGGTGAAATGCTCACCGAAAACGCCTGCGCGGCGGTACTGTGCGACGGCATGGGCGGCGAGAGCGAGGGCGGTCTAGCAAGTAAGCTTGCGGTCGACCTGATTTCGGAGCGCATAAAGCAGAACTTCTCCGAGAAAATGAGCAGGAATTCCGTCAGAAATCTGCTGATAACAAGCGTTGTGGCGGCTAACAGCGTGGTCTGGGATACCGCGAAAATGCACGCTCACGAGGTAATGGGCACGACCTGCGTCGCGTGTATCGTGTTCGGCGGTACGGCATATATCGTAAACGTCGGCGACAGCAGGGGATATCATCTGTTCGCGGACGCGGACAACGAATGCATTCGGCAGATCACCAAGGATCACTCGCACGTTCGTGAGCTTGTTGACCGCGGAGAAATAACCGAAGAGCAGGCTAGAAATCACCCGAAGCGCAACAAGATAACCCGTGCGATCGGCGCGGAAAGCGACGTTACTCCCGACTATTTCGAGCTGCCGCTGGGCAGGGACGATATGATTCTGCTGTGCAGCGACGGGCTTTCGGCATACGGAGACGACATGGATCTGCTGGATATCTGTTTCGATTCCGTCTCCGAGGAGTGCTGCGATAATCTGATAAGATATGCCAATGAGAACGGCGGTCATGATAATGTTTCCGTTGCGTTGCTAATACCTTAAAATTCGTTAGTTTGTACAAATTTCCTTTGTATATTACTTTTCATATTATGAAAAATAAGCGAAGAACAGATAAAAATTCCTTGAAATAATGCGCGTTTTGTATAAAATTTGTGGATTTTCGAGGAGTTTTTGCCCTTCTGAGGGATTTTATGCGTATTGACAATTTATTGAAATAGTGGTATTATTTAATGTGGGGTTTTCTCCAAACATTATTTTATATTTCCATGTATTAAGTTTTACTAACATCAACAAGGGGACAACGGCGTCCGTACCATACGGCGGGCGCAGCGGGATATTTCCCGACAGAGAAGTATGGAGAAATGGCGGATAGAAATGGATAACAACATCGGAAAAAAGCTGGACGGACGCTACGAGCTTTTAGAGCTTATAGGCGTCGGAGGTATGGCGGATATTTACCGTGCGCGCGACATTCAGGAGGACAGGATCGTCGCGGTGAAAATTCTTAAGACCGAGTTTGCGGGCAGCGAGGAATTTCTGCGCCGTTTCCGCAACGAGAGCAAGGCTATCGCTCTCCTCAGCCACCCGAATATTGTAAAAATTTACGACGTGGGCTTTACCGACAAGGTTCAGTTTATCGTTATGGAATACGTCGACGGGATCACGCTGACGGATTATATCGAACAGCAGGGAGTGCTGAAATGGCGCGACGCGGTGCATTTTACCGTGCAGGTGCTGAAGGCTCTTCAGCACGCTCACGACAGGGGTATTGTTCATCGCGACGTAAAGAGCTCCAATATCATGCTGCTGCGCGATGGCACTATAAAGGTCATGGATTTTGGTATCGCGCGCTTTAACCGTGAAAACAACAAAACGATGTCTGAAAAGACTATCGGTTCGGTACACTATATCAGTCCCGAGCAGGCACGCGGAGATATCACCGACGAGAGAAGCGATATCTATTCGGTTGGTGTTGCGCTGTACGAGATGCTTACGGGCAGAAAGCCGTTCGACGGGGATACGCCCGTCGCTATCGCGCTCAAGCATATGCAGAGCACCCCCAAGAAACCTACCGAGATAAACGAAACCATTCCCGAGGGACTGGAGCAGATCGTACTCAGGGCTATGCAGAAAGAGCCTTCGGCGCGTTATCAGACCGCCGGCGAGATGATTTCCGATCTGGAGGATTTTAAGAAAAATCCCGGTATCATGTTCGATTACAAATACAACTCCACCGACGGCACGGCTAAGTACGCCGACCGCGCAAATCCCGCCGTTGAAACAGAGACAATGCGCCGTAAGAAGGTCGCCGAAAACGACGATTATTACGATGATGACGACGATTATGATGATGACGATGACGACGAGTACGAGGAGCGCCGCAGTCCGCTTATTCCGATATTGTTCGCGGTGGGCGCAGCGTTCGTTATAGCTACGGTATTCCTTGTGCTGACGCTTGTCTCCAATCGTCTTAATTTGCTGCCAGACAACTCCATTGTGGATAGCGACAACAGTCTGGGGATAGTTCCCTCGCAGAACGGTGAATTCCCGATGCCGAATTTCCTCGGCGATAAGTGGGATGATGTCGCCTTGAAGTATGCGAATAACGAATTTCTTATTCTTGAACCCGTACAGCAATTCAGCGAATATGAGGAGGGTCAGATATTCGAACAGTCGGTGCCGGAGGGCAGACGCGTTAAGGTGGGCACGACGGTCACGCTTAAAGTAAGTAAAGGCATTAAGCAGGAGGAGATACAGGACTTCACGAACAGAACCGTTACCGCTGCTGAGCAGCAGCTCCGCAGAGACGGATTTATTCCCACTATACGTTACGAGGAAAGCGAGGAAGTCGCAAAGGATTATGTTATCAGAACCAGCCCCGCTGCTCATGAGCGCGCGCCGGTCAATTCTACGGTAATCGTTATTGTAAGTCTTGGTCCGAAGAACACCCCCGTTTATATCGAGAAGTTTGTTGGTCTGCCTATCGAGGAGGCGCGCAAGCGCTGCGAGGAACTGAGAATAAATCCGATAATCGAGACGAAGGACAGCGACGCTCCTGAGGGAGAGGTCATTGCTCAGGATAAGGAGATAGGCAGCTACCTGAACCAGAACGAGGATATCAAGCTTACGGTAAGCTCGGGCAAGTCTCCGGAATTTACACAACCGGTAGAGATCAAGATACCGGACGGTGCTACGGGTGAGTTCAAGTTTAAGTATTATGTTAACACCGTGCTTGATGATGCGGCTTCCACCGCAACGATGGACATCGGTCTCAGCGGCTCGAAAACTCTCAGATATGACGTTAAGGGTAAGCCCGGAGAAACAAAGGTGCTGTCTATCAAGGCTTTGTCTACGTCAACGAATAAAGAAGACTTGTTTATCGAGGTAACGGTCGTATTCACCGATGACGGTCCTCAGCCACCGAGTCAAACGGCATACAATCCGAATGTGTTTGCGGAACTCCAGAACGGCGGTACTTCGTCGTCGTCATCATCGTCATCGTCGAGCAGTTCGACTACTACGTCTGAGCCTACGTCAAATCCTACGGAATCAACAAGCTCGGGTCCCGTTTATGTCGATCCGAACGAGAGCAGCGGCCGCACCGATAGTGATATCCTCAGCAACATTTCAAGCATTATGCAGGGCGTCGGCTGATCTAATGATCGGGGGTAATTGAAATAGTATCCTTAGCTTTTGAGGGAATAATTACAAAAGCTGTCGGGGGCGTCTACTATGTAGACGCCCTTGACGGCTATGCGGAAGAAAGCGTGAAATGCGCAGCGAGGGGAATTTTCCGCAACAGGGGGATAAGTCCCGTGGCGGGCGACCGAGTACTCGTCGTGACTGGCGAGAACGCAGAGCCGGTCATCTCCGAGATACATGAGCGGAAGAATTTTCTGGTACGTCCGCCGCTCGCAAATCTTGATAAGATAGTGTTTGTAAATAGCGTCGCCGAGCCCACGGTAAATCGCTTTATACTGGATAAGCTCGTTGCTATCGCAGACAGCAAGGGAATTGAGCCGGTGGTTGTATTCACGAAAACAGATCTTGATAACGCGGGCGATCTCCCCGGTGTCTACCGCGGTATCGGCATTGACGTATGCACGGTTGATAACCTCACGGGCAAGGGTGCGGACGAGGTGCGAGGGCTGATTGAGGGCAAGATGACCGCGTTTGTAGGCAACTCGGGAGTGGGGAAGTCAAGTCTGCTGAATGTGCTTTATCCCGAGCTTGCGCTGGAGACGGCGCATATCAGCAAAAAGCTCGGGCGCGGACGTCACACCACGCGGCAGGTGCAGCTGTTCAGGCGCGGAGGCGGCTACATAGCGGACACTCCGGGATTTTCGACTGTGGAAACGGAGAAATACTGCCGTATTCCAAAAGGCGAGCTGGATAGCGCGTTCCGAGAATTCGGAGAGTATCTGGGAGGGTGCTCGTTCACGAACTGTGCCCACGTTAAGGAAAAGGGCTGCGCAGTACGCGCGGCGGTCGAAGACGGAAAGATCGCGAGATCGCGCTATGACAGCTATCTCAGAATGTTTGAGGAGGTAAGTAAGATAAATGATTGGGAACGGTAACAACAAAAAAATTTGCTCGATTATCTGCGGAGCGCCCTGCAACGGTCTGCAAAGGGAGCTTGTACAGGGTTTTGTGATCGCCGCGGACAGGGGACTGGATATAGCGTTGGAGGCGGGTATAAAGCCCGATCTCGTGGTCGGGGATTTCGACAGCGCAAAGTCGGAGGTTCCCGAGGGCGTTGAGTGCGTGAAGGTCTCGCCCATAAAGGACGACACCGACGCTATGCTGGCGGCGCATTTCGCGCTGAAATACGGCTGCAACGAGCTGCGTTTCTTCTGTGCTATCGGCGGCAGGATAGACCATACCGTCGCGAATATACAAATGTTGTATCACTTCAAAATGCGCGGGATAAGCGGCGTTCTCTTCGGCGACGATACAAGGCTGTTTCTGCTGTCGGACGAGAGCGTAGAGATACCGAAATACGACGGGTATTTGTCCGTTTTCGCATATGAGAAGAATGTTATCGTCAGCGAAAGCGGCGTGAGATACCCCATTACCAACCACCCGCTGACGAACGATATGCCGATCGGTGTAAGCAACGAGATAGCCGGCGATAAAGCCGTTATCACCGTACATTCGGGTACAGCGCTGGTGCTGGAGGTTCACGGAAAGTGAGCATAATGGACTTGGATTTCAAGGGCGATCTTGGGGCGATGAGCATGGCATTTCACAAGAACAAGGATAGAATACGGCTTCCGTCCGCGCCGTCATGGCTCGACAGCGGAGACGATCTGGGCAAGCTATACACGGAGTTCCCCGTGCTGATGAAGTGGGGAGAGGTTTACTATGCGTGTCTTGTGCAGGCAAATAGGACGCTGTTCAACAAGCCTACTTCGCGGAGCGTATCGGCGAGCGCGGCGGAGGTGGTTTTCAATCACAAGCGACCGAAAACCGCAATTTCCGACCCGCTGATAATGAAGTCCTTCGCGCATTATCTGTTCGAGTGCAAGGAGAAAAAGCCGGATGAAAATCCGGAGTGGATACGTGAGGCGGCTGCTGTAGCTGCGGGCGAGATCGACCGTTCGCGCGTTGTCATCAAGGCGGACGACGGCGACGATTTCGCTATGAACCTTACAATGCAGAGTGTTCTCGTATTCCGCGAGCATTTGCCGAAAAAGGTGCTGAAAAGCAGTATTATCCCGATAATCGCCGCGCCGACGAAATGCTTTTCGATAATGGTGCTGCCGTGCCGTTACTGGTCAAAGGGAATTATAAAGTACTGGAATAAGCTGTAAAAATAAGCCGCATACGGAGGTGTATCGTATGCGGCTTTTGTTATGCCATATTTACTTTATTTCTTTTATAGGTCTGCCCTCGATATATCCGCGCCAGCCCATTGGCGCGAGCTGAAATCTCGGCGCGATATCGTCGTCAAAGGCATAGCCGTAGACCTTGGGATCAAAGCGTTCAATATTCGCCATACAAGCGCCGACAGCCTCACCGTACTTTTCGTCGTCGTAAGGCTCGCCCTGAAATATCAGGTATTTGCAGGGCGGCAGATCAAGCAGGTCAAAGCCCTCGGGAATGTCCTTTGAATAGTCCGTCGGCACTTCGACGGCGTGAGCGTAAACTCCCTTTTCGGTAAGGCGCATTTTCTCGGGCAGCCATACTCCTGCGGGCTCGTAAAGCGCCTCCTTGACGCCGCACAAAAAGTCCCACGGGTGCATGCCGTTAAGACTTGCGGGCGGATCCTTCGCAATCTCCTCATTGTACCCGAAGTATTCCGACGCGTTCTTGCTTCTGTAAACAAGCAGCTTGCGTGCGGGACGTTCGATTATTTGAGTGAATATTACCGTTGATTTTGTTTCCATACTGCGTTCCTCCGATTTGTTTTTTTGGCGGTCAAGGTAATGATAGGGAATAAGCCATCCGTTCGGCTCGGGAAACTTTGCGAACCGTTTCGGCGATATCCCGAAAGCGTTGGAAAACGCCCTCGTGAACCCCTCCTGCGAGTCGAACACGAAATCCAGCGCGACGTCAATGACCCTGAGCTTCCCGCGGCGAAGCTCAAAAGCGGACGTGATCAGCCTTTTTTGCCGGATATATTCAAACGGAGATGTTCCTGTCTCCTTTTTGAATATCCTGATCGTGTGATATTGGGAATATCCCGCCGCTTTCGCAAGTTCGTTTGCCGTTATTGGTTCCTGTAAATGCACGTCAATGTAATTCATCATTTTGATCACAGCAGCCGAGTGGCCGTTTTTTTCCATTTTTCCTCACCGCCTGTAACAATAATATCACAAATATCGGAACATTTCTTGACCCGTATTGCTGTTTTTTCTGTTTATTGCTTGTTAATGTCGCGTTTGAACGTAATTATACCATATATCAATAAATATGTCAACGGCGTATGTGTTCTATTTTTAATGCGGGCGACATATAATTTATCGAGTGACGGACAAGTACTGCGGAGGTCGAAATGATAAGCACTATGAAACTGCCGCTGAAGTCGGCGGCAAAAATACGCATAACCGAGCCGATGTCGGGCATTGCGGAGATACGGCTAAGAGCGGGCAGACCGAGCGTCTGCGTGAATATTCTCGGCGATATGCGGATATGCTCCGATCCGTTTTCGGCGTCGGAGATTGCGGACTGCTTCGCGGAGATATGCCGTTATTCCGTACACAGCTTTCAGGAGGAGATCGCGCAGGGCTTTGTCACGCTCGACGGCGGTCACCGCGTCGGGATATGCGGCACGGCGGTCAAGAACGGCGGCAAGATCGAGATGTTCAAGGATATTTCGGGACTGAATATTCGCATTGCGCACGAAATCAAGGGGTGCGCGGACGAGGTATATTCGCGTTTCTTTTCCGGAGGAACGCGCTCCGTTCTTATTGCGGGAAAACCGCTTTGCGGCAAGACGACCGTCCTGCGCGATCTTGCAAGGCGGCTCGGTGAACGGCACAGGGTCACGCTAATCGACAGCAGAAACGAGCTTTCCGCGTCGTTTCACGGAACTCCCTCGCTGGATATCGGGCTGAACACCGACGCGCTGTGCGGCTGCTCAAAGACCGACGGGATAATGCTCGCACTGCGCACGCTAAGTCCGGAGGTAATCATCTGCGACGAGATCGGCAACGATGAGAGCGCTGTTGAACAGGCGCTGTTCTGCGGCGTAAAGATAATAGCTTCGGCTCATTCGGCAAGTCTCGACGAGCTGTACAGACGTCCGCAGACGCGCTGTATAGCACCGTTTTTCGATTGCTGCGCTCTTATCGGAGAGCGCGGGAGATTGCTGGACTATCGGGAAAAAGGGTGATCGTATGAGATTGTTGGCGGCGTTTATCGCATTGGCGTGCTGTGTGCTGGAGGGCTTTCGCCGGCGCGCGGAGCTGAAATACCACGCGGTTCTTCTGGGCGAGATATCGCAGATGTTGAGCGGATTTCTGATAGAGATACGCTGTTCGGGACTGACGCTGGACGAGCTTATAAACCGCGCGGACGGTCGATTTGCGGAGCTTGTGCAAGGGTACATCGATGGCGGCGAGGACGCAAGGAGCGCATGGGCGCGGGCGTGCTCTCAGCTGCCGAAAAAAAGCGCTGAGGCAGCGCTGCTGAACGAGCTGGGACATAATTTCGGAACGTCGGACAGAGAGGGCACACTGAGGCTTGTCGAGCTGTATGCGGAGCGGTTCTCGGAGCTTGAGCGCGAGGCGCGGGAAATATACTCGCGAAAGGGGAAAGCGGTCATGCAGGTGGGGGCGCTGTGCGGCATTGCTGTCGCGGTAATGATCATCTGAGGACGATAATGAGGACAATAGTATGGAGTTGGATCTGCTTTTCAGGATCGCTGCGGTGGGAATTATCGTGGCGGTGCTGAATTTAATTCTCAAAAAAACCGATCACGACGAGCAGGCGGTAATGCTGACGGTGGCGGGGCTTATCATAGTGCTGATGATGATCATTCCCGCTATTGAGGAGCTGTTTGAAACGATACGGAACGTTTTCGGGCTGTGGTGAGTATATGAATATCGTTACGCTGTGCGGATTTGGGATATTGGCGGCGGTGCTTTGCGTTATAGTTAGGCAGATTAAGCCGGAGAGCGCGGTGTTCGTCAGCATTGCGGCGGGGATAGGCATTCTCGCCGCGGTAGTGACTGCCGCCGCGCCGTCTGTCGGTGCGATAACGGAGCTTGCAGAGAACGCAGGTATCGACGGGGAGTTTACAAAAGTACTGCTGAAAGCGCTTGCTGTATGTTACATCACAACACTTTCGGCTGATTGCGCGAGAGACGCGGGGGAGAGCGCGGTCGCAGCTAAGTTGGAGCTTGGCGGCAGGATATCTATCGCCATGCTCTCACTGCCCGTTTTTGTTGAGTTGGCGAGTATGGTTACGGGGCTTATCGGGTAAAACCATACTAAGCGTAGCAGTGGTTTGATTTTTCGCATTAAACAAAAAGGATCGTGACAAAATGAATGTAATAAAAATATTGCTCTCCGTCGTTTTAACGGTGGTTTTGACACTGATTTTCTCCCCGGCTGCCAGCGCAGAGGATATTGACTTCGGTCAGGAACAGATATCGGAGGCGCTCCCCGACAATGCGCGTGAGGTTCTGGAGAGCGAGGGGATAACTCCCGACAATTCGGGAGCGCTGAATTTATCGTTCGGCGGAGTTCTCGGCGAAATATGGGAGCTGTTTAAATCGAACGTTACAAAGCCCTTTGCACTGCTTTGCTCGCTGTGCGGAGTTGTATTATTTTGCGCTATTGCCGAAAGCATGTGCGAGGCTGGAAATATGAAAGGCGTTCTGTCCGCAGTGGGCGTGCTGTGCGGCGCGGGGATTGCTGCGTCGGCGGTGTACGAGGTTCTCGACGGCACTCTGGGACTGCTGAGCGCGGCGGCAAATTTTATGCTGGTTTTTATTCCTGCGTTTACGGCGATATCGGCGGTGCTCGGTCACGTCACGACTGCGACGGCGGTCAATTCGGCGGCGCTCGCGGCAACTCAGCTGTTTTCGCAGTTAGCCGTGAACTTTCTCGCGCCGCTTTGCGGTACGATCATCGGGGTATCGACGGCGGGAGCGGTTCACCCTCAGATGAAGCTGGACAAGCTCGGAGAGCTGATAAAAAAATTTGTTGTGTGGGGATTAACGTTGATAATGACGGTTTTTATGAGCGTGCTCTCGGCGCAGACGCTTGTAGCTTCGGCGGCGGATAATACCGCGATAAAGGCGGCGAAGTTTATGGTCTCACAGGGCGTACCGATAGTCGGGGGAACCATCTCCGATGCGGTCAATACGCTCGGCAGCAGCCTGACGATGCTCAAAAGCAGTGTGGGAACTTACGGTATAATAGCGGTCGCGGTGATGATATTGCCGGCGCTGATAAGCCTGATGTGTTACAGAGCGGCGCTGGTCTGCTCGGAATATATGGCGGAGATGTTTGGACTGAAGGAGCTGACCGCGCTGCTGAAAAGCTGCGGAGCGGCGATGACGATAATAATCGCGGTGACGGTGTGCTTTCTGCTGCTGAATACCTTGGCGGCGGCGCTGCTGTTGGCGATAACGGGGACGGTGTAAGGTATACGACCCCCTTTAATCTATGATATCTTTGCGAAGATTCCGCGCCTATTACTTCGTCAAAGTTCCTTGTACTAGGCGCGGTCTCTCCGCAAATCTATTCATATATCAAAGGGGGTTGTATACAAAAATGAAGTTTTTGTCGACCATATGTATTTCCGCGATATGTACGGCGCTGTTCAGAATGCTGGTTCCCGAAAACAAGTACGCTAAGCAGATATCGCTGCTTATTGCGGCAGTGTTTCTGCTGACGGGGATAACGGCGGTAACGGGCGCGGAGATAGACCTTAGTGTGCGGGATTATGATATAAACACGGACGGCGGCTATACGGGCATGACCGCCGACGTTAGCGAAAACCTGCAGAAGAAGATAAGCAAGGATATGTCTGACAGGCTGTACTCGCTGTTGGGGGAGCACGAAATTTATCCCGAAGAAATTCATGTTATCGTTAATATTTCGGGTTTGTACAGCATAAATATTACACAGGTAAAGCTCGTCTTCGGCGGGGGAGAGCATGCGGCGGCAGCAGCGGCTACAGAGCTGATCTCGCGTGAGCTTTCGGAGGATATAAAAATAACGGCGGAGGTAAAGGAGTGAGGTTATCGGAGCGATTAAAGGAGTTTCTGCTCGGGGATAAGGGCAGAAGGATCGTTGTTGCGGGAGCGGTCGCAGTCATGCTGTTATTGCTGCTGAGTACCGTTTCCTGCGGCGACGGCGGAAAAAAGAGCGTTGCCGAGCCTTACGCCGCAAGCGAAAGCGCCGCCGAGATCGAGCGGGAGCTTGAACAGCGGTTGGTAAGCCTTATATCACGTATTGACGGCGCGGGTGAGGTGACGGTAATGGTGACGCTGGATACGGTCTCGCAGAGGGTGTACGAAAAGGACACCAAGTCGGAGAGCTCGTCGAAAAGCGATGCCGACGGCAGCTCGCAGAGTGCGGGCAGCGAAACGGAGGTGGTGCTCGCGGGCAGCACCAAGGAGCCGTTACAGGTCGGCACAGTGCAGCCGAAGGTCCGCGGTGCGGCGGTGGTGTGCTCGGGCGCGGGCGACCCCGTAGTCAAGGAGCGTGTCGCAAATACGGTCGCAAAGGCGCTGAATATCGGGCTGTCTAAGGTTTATGTGACCTGTTAGGTTAAATGTAACCTAACAGGCGGCACATGGCAAAGCAGGCAAGGCACGTGAAACGTGACCGATGACGGCTTTACTTTTAAAACATTTAACTATACGTAACTAAGTGGGATGCAGTTTGGGCGCGCTTAGTAAACAGCTGCGTAATGTGGCTTGGCTGCCGCAGACGACCTCGAAGCGGACGTTTGCGCGGTGCGGGATTTTGCTTTTTAATCAGGAGGTTTTTATGAAGAGATTAAATTTGATCATCGGGAAGAAGCAGATAGCGATAGCATCGCTGACGGTGCTGCTGGGCGCAGCGGTGGCAGTGAACTTTATCGTGTCGTCGGGGAAAAAGGACGAGGTAACTCCGCCCACGACACAGGTTGGCGGCAGCGCGAACTACGGCGATACGTCGTTCGTATCCAATGACGCGGGCGGTGACGCATACTTCGCGCAGGCAAGGCTGGATAAGCAGCAGACCCGCGACGAGGCGGCGCAGGTAATCGCGAGTATGTATAACGGCGGTGATATGACCAAGGACGAGTTGACGGTAGTCGAGACGAACGCGCAGAATTTGAGCAGCGTGATCGAGAGCGAAAACAAGATCGAAACGCTGTTGAAAGCGCAGGGTTTCGCGGACGCGCTGTGCTATCTGAGCGACAGCGGCGCGAATATCATCGTTAAGACGGACGGTCTGGACGCGGCGGGCGCGGCGAAGATAAAATCTACACTGCTGTCGGAGGTTGAGGTCGCGAGTGATAATATCACTATCGTTGAGGTGAAATAAAAAGTTGCCGCAGCCTTGTACGGGGCTGCGGCTTTCGTTTTACGGTCATTATGTCATCTCGGATTTTTTTATGCCGAACATCAGCCTGAGAAAGCCGACAAACATTTTCGGGCTTTTTACTACGACCACTTTCATATGTAACGCTCCTCTCACAGTCTTAAAAGGAAGATTCCCAGCACTATCAACAGAACGGCTATAACGAACAGCATGACCTTAAGCGAAAAGAACGACAAACACATGAGCGCTCCCAGAAATGCCGCAATAGCAAGTACAACGCCCGCTCCCGCGCCGCAGCGTTTTCTTCGTCTTTTCGGTCCGCGCATACCGTTCACCGCCTTTCCACTGATTTTACCTGTTCTAATCGCATTTTATTCCAAAAAATGAATTTGGTTACAGTTTTCTTTAAAAAAGGACTTGTTTATTATTGGCATTTGTGGTATAATAAAGTATAAGGAAAAATGTGGCTCGATTGTCGGCTAAATGCCGACAGCCCTTGCGTTTGTTTAGTTTGGCTGTAAGTCAACAGTCAACGCTGAGGTTGTCGCAGTTTGCAGTGTTTAATTAAGTGCAAGCATAATGGGTGCAGTGAGCGGAGCAAAGGCGAACGGAGCGACTGAAGCGGAGCGTGGCTCGCCGAAATTGCGGAGCTTTTTAAATCATTAAGCACAGTCAACATTTGAATGAGAAGTAAATAAGCTCTTGTCAACATTTTGGGGTAAGCCGATATTGCGGAGCTTTTTAATCAGGAGGAAATATGGAAACATCAAAAAAGCATACCTCTGGGAGCATAAAGGTCTCCGAGGAGGTCATTCTGAAGATCGCGGAGACCGCGGCGTGCGAGATTGAGGGCGTTGCCGTAAAGGGTCAGCGGCTTGAGGCTCCGTCGGCGATTTCGAAATTCAGGGGTCCCGTCCGCGCGAGGATACTCGGTGAAGCGGCGGCAATAAAGTTTGAAATCTCGGTCATTGACGGATACAACGCCGTAAAGGTCGCGGAGAGCATACAGCGCAGCGTAAAGAGCGCCGTGCAGAATATGACGGGCTTTACGGTAACGAAGGTGGACGTTAATATCGCCGGGATAAGCTATAATATGGAAAACGAAAGTCCTGCCGCGGAGGAAAATTAAGATGAGTGAAAAGTTAAGCCGCCCCGAGATTCGCGAGGGGGCGTTTCTGGTATTGTATCAGCTGCTTTTCGGTACAACTCTTGAGGAGATCGACGAGCTGAATGCCGAGGCATTCGATATGGCGAAAAACGAACAGACGGACGAGATTGTAAAGGGAGTGCTCGAGCATGATGAGGAGCTGCGTGATATAATCGCGAAGTATTCTACGTCGAGGTCTGTGTCCCGTATTGCTAAGGTGAATATGATAATACTTAAAATTGCTGTTTATGAGATGAAATATTGTGAGAGAGTTCCAAACGCCGCCGCGATAAACGAGGCTGTGGAGCTGGCGAAGAAGTATTCTCTGAAAGCGGACAGCGGATTTATAAACGGAATACTCAATTCGTATATGAGGGAGCTTGAAAATGCTTGACGACGGTACTATGGTTTTGTCCGTAAAGGAGTTTACGGAGCAGGTCGAGGACGCGCTGACAGGCTGTCCTTCACTGTGCGGTATTGGCGTTTGCGGCGAGGTGACAAAAATCACGGTGCAGCATAAGAGCGCGTATATGGACTGGATATTCTTTTCGCTTCGCGAGGGGGAGGGTAGAGATGAGTGCTCCCTGCGCGTTGCAGTATTCAAAAGCGTGACAAGACTTACCTATCTTCCGCAGGAGGGCGACGAGGTTATCGTGCTCGGAAGCGTGTCGATAAGCCGCAAGCAAAGCTCGTATCAGATAAAGGGCGAGGATATTATCCCGTACGGCGAGGGCGCAAGAGCGGCGGCTTTGCAGCTTTTGACGGAGCGTCTGCGCAATGAGGGTCTTTTTAATCAACACCGTCCTCTGCCGCGCTTTCCGAGGAGAATAGCGGTGGTGACTTCGCCTACGGGCGCGGTATGGCATGATATCTGCGACAAGGTCGCGGCTACGTTTCCCGCAGTGACGCTTGTGTGTGTTCCCGCGCAGGTACAGGGCGCGAACGCCGTGCCTTCGCTGGTGAACGCGGTGCAAAGGGCGCAGACGGTTGGCGCGGACGTGATAATTATCGCGCGCGGCGGCGGCTCAAAAGAGGATTTGGACTGCTTCAACTCGGAGGAGCTCGCAAGGGCGATATACGCGTCAGCGATACCGACGGTGAGCGCTGTGGGTCATGAGGTCGACCATTCGCTTTCGGACGACGTTGCAGACGTAAGCGCTTCAACGCCCACATCAGCGGCGGCCATCGTAACTCGGGAGGCTGCGATGGAGGCGGCAAGGCTCGACGGGATAGAGCAGTATTTTCACAGCGAGATGAAGAAGCTCATCGAACGCCGCGAAAGACAGCTTGTGCTGCTTGAAAAGGACGTTCAGCTCAACTCTCCGAAGAACCGTATACTGCGGTGGGAGCAGAGCTTATCTCAATTTTCGGAGGGTATCTCACAGTCGATACACAGAAAACTTGACAATTCCGAGCACGCTCTGCAAAAGTACGCGCAGTCGGTTTCCGATCTTAATCCCATGTCGATATTGTCGCGCGGATATTCAACGGCTACGCATAACGGAAAAACGGTAAGGAGCGCTTCGGATCTTTCTGTGGGCGATGTTATTGACGTAACATTCAATAAGGGCAGCGTTTCGGCTGCCGTAAAGGAAGTAAAGGATTGATATTGTGGATTTTGAAAAGGAAATGAAAAGACTTGCGGATATTTCGGAGAAGATGAAAGCTGCCGATCTGCCGCTTGACGAGTCTATGAAGCTTTATACGGAAGCGGTCGAGCTTACAAAGAAGCTCAAGGAATACATTGACGGCGCTAAGCTCACCGTTGAAAAGTTAGAGGAACAGTAATGAACGTTAAGGAAGTGCTTGCGGACTACGCGGAAATGACCGAGGAGGCGCTTTGGAAGTATCTCCCCGAGGTGGAGTGCCTGCAAAAAAGCGTTGCGGACGCGGCGCGGTACAGTCTGTCGGCGGGAGGAAAGAGAATTCGTCCCGCGCTCGTTATGGAGTTCTGCCGCGTGTGCGGAGGTGAACCCGAAAATGCTCTTCCCGCAGCGTGCGCTATCGAGATGCTGCATACGTTCTCGCTGATTCATGACGATCTGCCGTGCATGGACGATGACGATATGCGCCGCGGAAAGCCGTCATGTCACAAGGCATACGGCGAGGCAACGGCTGTTCTCGCGGGTGACGCTCTGGCGATTTTGCCGTTTCAGATAATCGCTGAGGCGGGTTTGAAAAAAACGTTATCGCAGGATGCAGCGTTGAAGATAATAAAGCTGCTTGCGGAGCTTTCGGGAGTTTCGGGAATGATAGGCGGTCAGACTGTTGATCTCGAAAACGAAGGCAAGCAGCCGCCCGTCGGCGTTATCCTCGAGATGTACCGAATGAAAACGGGCGCGCTGCTTGAATTCTGCTGCAAGGCGGGGTGTATAGCGGCGGGCGCGGGAGCTGATAAGCAGCTTTCGGCGGGAAGCTATGGTCAGCGGCTGGGACTGGCGTTTCAGATAGTCGACGATATCCTTGATGTTACCGCAAACGAAAAGCTGCTCGGAAAGCCGGTCGGCAGCGACAAAGCGGACGGGAAGTATACTTACGTCACAGCGGTCGGTCTCGAAAAGGCCCGCGAACAGGCAAAGTCGCTCACGGTGCAGGCAGTAGAGCTGCTCGCTGATTTCGATGACAATGAATTTCTTGTCGAATTTACAAACTTGCTTTTAAATCGTCAATATTGACGGAGGATATTGCTTAAAAAATGATGAAATTGTTAATGCTGAATCCCATTATTTCGGTGGGATTTATATCGTGGATAGCGGCGCAGATATTGAAAACTCTTCATTATTCAATAAAATTCAAGTCGTTCAATCCCGAAAGAATAACGGGTGCGGGCGGTATGCCGTCGTCGCACTCATCGCTGGTGGTGTCGGTCGCGATATATACGTTAAGGCTGAAAGGCTTTACAAGTACTGAATTCGCGTTTGCGGCGCTGCTTATGGCTATCGTCATCTATGACGCTATGAGCGTGCGGTACAACGCGGGACTGCACGCTAAGGAGCTTAATAAGCTGCGGCATATCGTAGATAATCTCGACGATGAGATATCGCAGCTCAGCGGCGGTGACGAGGACCCGGACATTGACGAGCTTGTCAACCAGAAAGAACTTAAAGAATTCCTCGGTCACACACCGATAGAAGTGCTGGCGGGTTCGCTGCTCGGGATATTGATAGCCATGGTATTTCCGCTTAAATAACTGTCTCTGTAATACGGAGGATAATTATGTTCCTTAATGACAATATTGATCACGACACTATTTCAAATATGACCGCTCCGCAGCTTAAAGTGCTTTGCAGGGAACTGCGGAGTTGTATTATGCGTACGGTAATGAAAAACGGCGGGCATTTGTCCTCAAATCTGGGAACGGTGGAGTTGGCGGTCGCAATACATTATGTTTACGACGTTTTCGGAGGCGACAGGGTCATCTGGGACGTGGGTCATCAGGCGTATGCGCATAAGCTGCTTACAGGACGGTTTTCCCGTTTTGAGACACTGCGGAAAAAGAACGGTATTTCGGGCTTTACGCGCTGCGCGGAGTCTCCCGCGGACGCGTTCATCTCGGGTCACAGCAGCACATCTGTTTCGGCGGCTTACGGTATTTCCACGGCAATGCGGCTCAAGGGTGAAAACGGCGCGGTGGCGGCTGTGATCGGCGATGGTGCGCTTACGGGCGGAATGGCTTACGAGGGGCTAAACAATGCGGGAAAGACAGCGTCCAATCTCACGCTTATTCTCAACGATAATGCGATGTCGATAAGCAAGAGCACAGGCGCTTTGGCAAGATATCTGGCTCAGATACGCTCAACGAGAAAGTACTACTGCGCAAAGGAGCGCGTCAAAACCGTGCTCTCGGCGGTGCCGTTGGTGGGCAGGTCGCTCGAAAAGGCTATCGCGGCGACGAAAACGCTTGTCAAGGAAGCGCTGTACGACAGCAGTAACCTGTTTGAAAATCTGGGCTTTGCATATATCGGTCCTGTGGACGGTCACAATCTTGAGGATATGACAGAGGCTCTGTCGGTTGCTAAGCTGATGAAGCGCCCGTGCGTGGTACACGTTTTTACGCGTAAGGGCAGGGGCTACAAGCCCGCTGAGGAAAACCCTGGGGAGTATCACGCGGTCGCGCAAAACGGCGTTGTGGAGGAATTTGTTTATGACGACCTTCCCGCGCACAGCGACGGGAGCTTTTCGGAGGCGTTCGGGCGCGAGCTGGAGCGGCTCGGCAAGGCGGACAGCCGCATATGCGCGATAACGGCGGCGATGAAGTATGCGGTGGGCTTGAACTACTTCAAGAACAGCTTCGCGCCTAGATTTTTCGATACGGGTATTGCCGAGCAGCACTCGGTGACGTTTGCGGCGGGGCTGGCGGTGCAGGGAATGCTTCCCGTATTCGCGGTGTACTCGACTTTCTTGCAGCGCGGATTTGATCAGATCATACACGACTGTTCCATTGAGAAAACGCATATCACGCTCTGTATCGACCGTGCGGGCTTTGTCGGTGCGGACGGCGAAACGCATCAGGGCATTTTTGACGTGCCTATGCTCCGTGCTGTGCCGAATACTGTAATTTACTGCCCCGCGACGTATGAGGAACTGCGGCGCTGCCTGTCCGAGGCTATATACCGTACAGAGGGTATCGCGGCAGTGCGCTATCCCAAGGGCGGCGAGCCGGATATTATGGGTAGGACGGAGCACTTTAAATCGGCGTTTGAGCCTGTTCGGGATTACTATTACTCGGGTAAGTCATCTGACGTTCTCGGGATAACTTACGGAAGAATTTCCGCCGACCTTGCGAAGGCCTGCGAGAAAACGGGCGCGGATATGCTGCGGCTCGTGACGGTAAACCCGTTTCCCGAGGGGATTTTCGGTATCGCTCTCGGCTATAAAAAGATAGTGTTCTTCGAGGAGGGCTCGGTTCGCGGCGGCGCTGCCGAGGGATTTCTCGCGGAGCTTGCGTGGCGCGGCTACCGCGGACGCGCGGAGTGTGTCGGCGTTGCGGACGGGTTTGTCCCCGCGGCGGCCGTCGAGGAACAGCTCGCCATGTACGGACTTAACGAGGAATGTATGACCGAGATATTGAGGGCTTGATTATGCGGCTGGACGTGTACTTAACGGAAAAGGGGATATGCCGCAGCCGCAGCGCCGCGCAGCAGCTTATACGCCACGGCGGCGTGATCGTAAACGGGAAAACCGTCGTCAAGAATTCGCTTGAAATAGCCGATACCGACATGGTGGATGTAGCCGAGCCCAAGCTCCCGAAGTATGTGGGGCGCGGTGGACAAAAGCTTGAGGGTGCGCTGGAATTATGGAGCATTGACCTTAACGGAAAGGTCTGCCTTGATATAGGTGCGTCAACGGGCGGATTTACCGATTGTATGCTGCAAAACGGCGCGGCGAGGGTGTTTGCGGTTGATGTGGGAAGCGGTCAGCTTGCGGAAAAGCTCCGCGCGGACAGCCGCGTTGTATCGCTCGAGCGGACGGATATCCGTGACTTTACGTTCGATAATTACGATATCTCGGCTGCGGAGTTTATCGGAACCGACGTTTCATTCATTTCGTTAAAACTTGTTCTTCCGCATATTTACAGACTTCTCGCGAAGGGCTGCACTGCCGTCGCGTTGATAAAGCCGCAATTCGAGGCGGGGCGGGGGAGCTTGTCGAAAAAGGGTATAGTCCGCGACGAAAAAACTCGTCTGCGGTGCGTTGAGGAAGTTAAACGGTTCGCGGAGCAGTGCGGTTTTGCGGTGATCGGTACGGAGGTCTCGCCTATAACGGGCGGGGACGGGAACGTTGAGTATCTGCTTGCGCTGAAAAAGTCGGGAGGGGAGCGGCAATGAGAGTATTGATAGGCTGCAATATCAGAAAGGAAGGCTCGGCGGAGCTTGCAGCCGAGCTTGCAGCGCTGCTTAGGAAAAGCGGTTTTACGCTGTGCGTTTACGGTAAGGACTCGGAGTATGCGGACGTAATCGGAGCAGATATAATCGAAACGCCGAATATATGCGATTTCGCGGTAACGGTCGGCGGCGATGGCACGATCCTGAAATGGGGAAAGATCGCCGCGGAGTACGACATTCCTCTGCTTGGCGTGAATATGGGCAGGCTCGGCTTTATGGCTACGCTTGAGCCGCATGAGATATCCCGTATCCCCGAGCTGCTGAGCGGCGAATTTTCGGTAAGCAGGCGCATTATGTTGGAGTGCAAGGTGTTCCGCGAGGAGCGGGAGATTTTTTCGGAGCACGTTCTGAACGACGTTATTTTGTCGCGTTCCAGCGTTTCAAAGCTCCCCGAATACGTGGTCAACTGCGGAGACGCGGAGGTTTCGAGAGTGCGCGCGGACGGTATCATTTTCAGCACACCCACGGGTTCGACGGCGTATTCGCTGTCAGCGGGAGGACCTATCCTGTCGCCGGACCTGGAGTGTATCGAGTTCACGGCGCTTTGTCCGCACACGCTGTTCAATCGCCCGATGCTGTTTTCGGACAAGCAGATAATCACCGCGCAGGTCAATCACTACCAAAGTTCAAAGGCGACGTTCAGCGTTGACGGCGGCAGCGGTATCCCGCTCTTGGAGGGCGATATACTGCAAATTATGCGTTCGCGGCTGTCGCTCGGGCTTATCGAAACGGGCGGCGGTTTCTACGGCGCTATCCATAACAAGCTTATGACGCCGTTCAAGTAACGTTAAAAGAGGTTGATTATGAGGAAAAAGGAACGGCAGGCAGCTATTATGCGGCTTATCTCCGAGAACGAGATTGAAACGCAGAACGAGCTGAAAGCGCTCCTCGAGCGCGAGGGGATCATTGTTGCGCAGGCGACGCTCTCCCGCGATATGCGCGAGCTGAGCATCAAAAAGAGCGTTTCGGACGACGATGTCAGCTGCTATTTTTCGGGAATGATCGTAGGGGAAATCGAATACAGCAGCATTTTTGCGCAATCGGTCATCTCAATGGATTACGCGCAGAATATGGTCGTGCTGAAATGTCACGCGGGACTTGCCAACGCCGCGTGTAAGGTGGTCGACGAGCAGGAGTTCGGCACTGTCGTCGGAACTATCGCGGGCGACGATACCGTTTTTATCGTCACAAGATCGGAAAATCACGCCGTGCAGCTAATATCACAGCTCGCGCGGCTGTCGGATAAGGATTGATGGAAATGTTAAGGGAGCTTTCAATTGAAAATCTCGCAGTCATCGAAAAGGCGTCCGCGCGTTTCGGCGAGAGCTTTAACGTATTTACTGGAGAGACGGGCGCGGGTAAAAGTATTCTTATCGGCGGTATCAACGCGATCCTAGGTCAGCGAACCACAAAGGATATTGTCCGCACAGGAGCGCAGAAGGCGGTCATTACCGCGCTGTTTGACGAGCTGTCGGAGGAGGTCAGGGCAAAGCTTTCGGAGCTCGGCTTTTCGGCCGAGGACGATCTGCTGCTGACCCGTGAGATATTTGCGGACGGAAAAAGCGCAGCGCGTATCAACGGGCGCACGGCGACCGCGTCAATGCTGAAGGAGATCGGCAGTATGCTCGTGGACGTTCACGGTCAGCATGAAAACCGTATCCTGATGTCAAACGACAATCAGCGTGATATTCTCGATAATTATGCGGGACTGTCGGGTGAGCTTGAAGAATACCGCGTAAAGTATCGGGAATTTGCGAGAACTTCAAAGCGTCTTAAAACTTTGCAGGACGAAGCTAACACACGCGCTCTGAAGATCGAGCACCTTACCGCCGTTATCGAGGATTTAAAGTTGCTGGAGCTTGAAAAGGGCGACGGTGAGCGGTTGGAACAAGAGCTGTCACGCGTGCAGCGTAATGCCGATATCGTCAAGGCGAGTGTCGGCGCGTATAATTGTTTAAGTTCCGACGGCGAGCCCGCGGCGTGCGATATGCTGCAAAGCGCGGCAAAGCTGCTGGCGGGTATTGCGGACGTTGAACCTAGAGCAAAGGAGCTTTACGAGAGGCTTACGTCGGTCATTCCCGAGGTGAACGATATCGCGGACGAGGTGTTTTCGCTCGGCGGTGACGATGTGGAGCTGCAAATGCAGGAGCTGACCGACAAGGTTTCCGCGATAAAGCATGCAAAGCGCAAGTACAATATGGATGCGGACGAGCTGGTGGACTATCTCGACGAATGTCGGGACGAGCTTGCGGAGCTGTCCACCGCCGACGATGAGATCGAGCTGCTCGCCGAGAAAAAGCGCTCGCTCGCCGAGGAGGTCAAGGCGCTTGCGGAGGGGCTTTCCGAGCGCCGTAAAAAGTCTGCCGACGAGATTTCCGAGGAAATATGCAGACAGCTCAGCTTTCTGGATATGCCTAACGTGCGGATAATCTTCGCGCTGAACCCAGAAAAGATCGCCATTAACGGCAAGGACAGCGTGGAACTGCTGATCTCGGCGAACGCGGGCGAAGAGCCGCGTCCGTTGAACAAGATCGCGAGCGGCGGCGAGCTGTCGCGCATTATGCTCGCGATAAAAAGCGTACTCGCCGACCACGACAATATCCCGACGCTTATCTTCGACGAGGTGGACGCGGGTATCAGCGGACGCGCCGCGCAGAAGGTCGGCGTAAAGCTCTCCGAGACCGCGGCAAAGCGGCAGGTGCTATGTATTACGCACCTCGCGCAGATCGCCGCGAAAGCCGACACACACCTGCTTATTGAGAAGCAGACCGAGGACGGGCGGACGTTCACGCATATCACGCAGCTCGATCACGACGGAAGAATTCACGAGCTCGCGCGTATCATAGACGGCAGCGGAGAGAGCGAAAGTGCGCTTGCCGCCGCCGAGGAAATGCTGAAAAAATAACAAAAACGGGAGCAATATGTTCCCGTTTTTTAGTCCAAATTCAGATTATCCAATACGCTGCCGAAATGCTTATTCCGAAAATCCAGCAGAAACGCCGTGAACTCAACGGCGTTATGCTGTGCCGAATAGTCGGCGACTTCGATTATATTGTCCTTCGTCAGCATATAATCCGCCAGTTCAATAAACCTTTCAAAATCGCCTCGATCTATTCTCTCCGTAAGGATATCCGCGCCGTTTACACGCAGAAAATCTGTGAAAACCGCCTTTGCCCGCGGTGTCGGTTTGGGCGGATTTTTCAGCCTGTATACGGCATAGCACGCTTTTGTGAATTCAAAGCCTATCTTGTCAAAGGCGCGGTCAAAACAATCGTAGTCGAAGTTCCAATTGATGTCAAAACAGCCGCGGTAAATATTCAAAAGACTGTGCATATCCGTCATGTCGATGTACGACCATATTCTGCCTTTTATTTCGCCGGTTTCTGAGCTTTTGACAATTAACTCTTTTTTGAGAGGGCTTCCTGTAAACGACGGGAAAAGAAATGCCGGATCGGCTTTGAGCGTGTCGCAGACCGTAATACTGTGCAGCGGATCGAATGCGCTCTCTCCGATATCGATAACGCTGTTCGGTACGGTTACGTCCGATAGCGGGCAGCCGAAAAACGCCCATACTTCTATATGCTTCAGGCCCTCGGGAAGAACGACCTCTGTCAGCTCATTGCAGTTTAAGAAAGCTCTGCCGGCTATCCTTACAACGCTTTCGGGCACCTCAAAATCGGACGGCACAGAGTTTGGCGCTTTTATGAGCGCGGTCATATCCTTGCTGTAGATCACTCCGTTTTCGGAGCGGAAAAAACGATTTTCGGGGGACACGGTATATTTCCCTATAAACGTGCCGCTGGCGGTGATAATTCTGTCGGAGATATGCTCAATGGACGCGGGGATATAAAGCTCCGTCAATGTGAGCATATTTAACATCATTTCTCCGAGCTCCTTTAGATTTTCGGGAAGCCTCAGCGTTTGTAGAGATTTCATATGCATGAACGAATTTTTTCCGATCACGGCAACGCTGTCGGGAATGGACAACTCTTCAATACTGCCGCACTTATCAAAGCAGAGATTACCGATCTCCCGAAGTCCGTCGGGGAGCACGATACGTTTTAAATTTTCGTGTTCGGCAAAAGCGTTTTCATCTAGTATCTCGGTACCGTTTTTTACGGTATACTCCTCAATATAGCGCGGGAAAAGTCTGTACAAAATTTTCCCGTCTTTACTGTACAGAGCCTTTCCGTCGGAGCGGAAATACGGATTATTTTCATCGACGATGACGCTTGCCGCGAATACGCTGTACATGGTATTTGTCAGGTCTATGCGCCTGATCGCGGCGGGGATATGCAGACTGCTGAAATTTGCGTCCAGCGTTCTGCCGAATGTGATCTCGGTCACGGCAGCGCCGTTATAGCTGTCGGAAATGACTGCCTCCGAGCTTGCGGTGCCTCGCTCTCCGTAGACCTTTACCGAGTATGTTCCGTCGTCAAGCGGTGTGTACTTGAATGATACCGTATATTTTCCCTCCGTTCGCGGCGTTTAAATTTAACGGCAGATATCCGAGAACATCTGCCGTTAAAGCTCATATCTGCGATTCGTCTGTCTCGGTCATCTTGTCGATAGTCAGCGGCTCGCTCGTCTCCTCGCCCTCGGCGGTCTCGGGAGTTTTCACATAAACGAGCACTCCGTCATGTAATTCCAATTTGTAGTTGTAACTGAAACTGTCGCTAAGCTCGTATAGCTTTCCGTTTGCGAGATCGTAAGCGTAAATGCGCTCGTCTACTAATCCCGAGCCCATGCTGACGGCGGAGCATATCTCCCGTTTGCCGTCTCCGTTAAGGTCGGCAAGGTATACGTTCCAGACGGGCATACCCCAATAAAGCGAATTTTCTTCGCCGTCATCTGTTGCCGTGACGTCGAGGTCGCTCCATTGAAATTTCACATCGGGATATTCGGGAACTTTAAACTCTTTGGTCTCGTCCCACGGCATATCGTCAGAGAAAAAGTAATCGAACAGCATTTCGGCGGGATAAACGCCGTTTTCATCGGGAATGGCAGGCTCATTCCGCGCACACCCCGTCAGCAGAACCAGCGCCGCCGATAACGCGCAAGCTGACCGTTTCGTTATATCTCCGCGATAAGCTCGATTTCGACCAAAGCGCCCTTGGGTATCTGCAATCCGCCTACGCAGGAGCGTGCGGGTTTGCCCGTGAAGTATTCCGCGTAAACCGCGTTGAACGCCGCGAAATCGCCGATATCCTTGAGGAAGCAGTTGGTCTTGACCACCTTATCAAGCGACGCGCCCGCCGCCTCGAGAACAGCCTTGAGGTTTTCGCAAACGCGCTTTGTCTGCTCCTCGATGCCGCCCTCAACGAGATTTCCCGTCGCGGGATCAATCGGTATCTGTCCCGAGGTAAACAGCATATTGCCGCTTATCTTTGCCTGAGTGTACGGTCCTATCGCCTGCGGCGCCTTGTCTGTGTGAATGTCTTTCATAAAAATGCTCCTTTCAAAAGCAGAAGTAATTCAAAAGCCGCTGTAACGCAGCTCCTTCATATCGTTGAATACAAAATCGGTCTCTTTGCGGAAGAAAATTTTCGGCTTAAAATCCGCTTTGTCCGCACAGATGAAGTTGAACGTGAACAGATAGTAAAGCCACGGACATTCCCAACCGCTGACCCTTTCATTGTAGACTATCCGACCGCTCTTGCCCTCGGTGAGCGTGAATTTGCTCTTTATCCACCCGCGCTGCTTTTTGTCTGTGTAAAGTATCTCGTAACCGTTTTCGGTGCGTTTTACGAATATACGTTCCCCGAAAAAATCAGTCGCGAACTTTCCCGTAAACAGCGCCTTTTCTCCGAGATTTTTTGTCTTGCTATATGGTCCGTGTATACCGTCGGGTTCTTGATACAGCTCGACCTTGTTAAACAAAATCTCGTCCGAAATATCCGCCTTATCGAATTCCACGGGGAAAAATTTCACCGCTCTTCTCGCGTTGGCAAAATTACCGTAGCGCACGGTTTTGGTGTATTGCAGAGCTATCTCCTGAACGAACAGCATCACGCGTTATCCAAGACCTTGAAGCCCGCATTTTTCAGCGCGGCTCTTATCTGTTCCAGATGTTCGAAATTACGCGTTTCAAGTTGGATTCTCAAAAAGCAGCCGTTGACGTTCGCGTTTGCGTCGGCGCGTTCGTGATGAACTGCGGTGACGTTGCCGCCCAAGTCTGCGATTATCTTCGACACTCCCACAAGCTGACCGGGTTTATCCACAAGCTCGATAGTCAGCAGAGACGCGCGTCCGCTCTTTACAAGACCGCGGCGAATGACGCGGCTTAGAATCGTAACGTCGATATTGCCGCCCGATACCAGACAAACCACCTTCTTGCCTTTGACGGGTACCTTGTCAAACATCACCGCCGCTACGGAAACAGCGCCAGCGCCTTCCGCGATAAGCTTTTGCTGTTCGATAAGCGAGAGGATAGCGCCCGAAATTTCATCCTCGGTCACTGTGACTATTTCGTCAACGTACTTGTTCACCAGCTCGAATGTATTCTCGCCCGGCTCCTTGACCGCGATACCGTCCGCGAGCGTTGCGACGTTGTCCAGCCGCTTGATCTTGCCGTCCTTTACGGAGTTGTACATTGACGGAGCGCCCGCCGCCTGAACGCCGTACACCTTGATATTCGGGTTCAGCGACTTTATTGCGAACGCCACGCCCGAGATAAGCCCGCCGCCGCCGATAGGCACTACCACCGCGTCCATATCCGGCAGCTGTTCCAGCAGTTCCAGACCGATAGTTCCCTGACCCGCAATAACATTCTCGTCGTCGAACGGGTGAATGAACGTGTAACCCTTTTCGTCACGGAGCTGTAATGCCTTATTATACGCGTCGTCATATACTCCCGGAACAAGGCAGACCTCCGCTCCAAAGCCCTTTGTAGCCTCGACCTTGGAGATAGGCGCACCGTCCGGCAGACAGATTAACGACTTTATCCCTGCTTTGGTAGCCGCCAGCGCCACGCCCTGCGCGTGATTTCCCGCTGAGCACGCGATAACGCCCTTCTCGCGCTCCTCGTGCGAAAGCGTGGATATCTTGTAATACGCGCCGCGAACCTTAAACGACCCCGTCACCTGTAAGTTCTCGGTTTTTAAGTACACGTCCGCGTCGGGATTTATTTTCGGCGCTTTGATAAGGTCTGTCTTGCGGATAACCTCTTTAAGAACGTGCGACGCCTTGTAAACAGTGTCCAGTGTAAGCATTTTTTATTCCTCCTAAATATTCGCTGCACAGGAGCCATAAAAACAAAAATCCCCTAACGGATATTAGGAGATAAAACATCTATTGCCTCTGTACATCCGTCAATGCACTTCCCTCTAACGGTGGAATTCCGTACTCCCTTAATACGCACAGCGGTTCGGGAAGTCTGCTCCGAGCAGATCATACAGGAGAAGCCCTACCGACTTTCACCAACCGTCGGCTCTCTGAAAGAACTCTGTTCCTATACGGCGCTTATGCTTATCCCACTTATAGTTTCTCATAAAATTACAGCTGACCCTATAAAACGGACCGCAATTAAGCGGATAATCTAAAGTGGGGAAAGTATTGTGCGCACTCATCATAACATTTATGAAATTATTATACACCAAACTATAATGATTGTCAATATATTTTTCGGCAAAATTTCTCGGCGGCGGTTCAATCGTATTGACAAACTGCCGAAATTGTGCTAAAATAAATAGGTAAATTTTGTACAAAGGAGTAATAGTTATGTATATAACCTGTTTGGATTTAGAGGGTGTGCTTGTTCCCGAAATATGGATTGCTTTTTCACAGGAGAGCGGTATTCCCGAGTTAAAGCGCACTACGCGCGACGAACCCGATTACGATAAGCTTATGAAATGGCGGTTGGGCATACTTAAGGAACACAAGCTCGGCTTGAAGGAGATACGCGAGACTATTGCAAAGATCGATCCTATGCCGGGCGCGAAAGAGTTTCTTGACGAGCTGAGATCGCTTTCACAGGTCATCATTATCAGCGATACGTTCGCGCAGTTTGCGGGTCCGCTTATGGAGAAGCTTGGGCTGCCGACAATCTTCTGCAATTCGCTTGAAGTCGCGGATAACGGCGAGATTACGGGCTACAAGATGCGCTGCGAGAAGTCCAAGCTCACCACCGTCAAGGCTTTGCAGTCTATCGGTTTTGAGACTATCGCGGGCGGCGACAGCTTCAACGATCTCGGAATGATACAGGCGTCAAAGTTCGGTTTCCTGTTCCGCTCAACCGAGCAGATTAAAAAGGACTACCCCGACCTTCCCGCGTTCGAGGAGTACGGCGAGCTTATGAAGTTCCTTAAAGAGTGCCTTGCAAAATAAAAACAACGGCTGCCCGTCGTTAACGAGCAGCCGCTTTTTTACGCCTTTGTGACCTTTAAGAACACCTTTTTGCCCTTGCGAACGATAACCTCTTTCTCGATATCTATCTGCGCATTGGGGTCGTCGATAACCACGTCGTCGACCGCGATACCCTTGCCCGAAATAAGATTTCTCGCCTCGCGCTTGGACGGTGCGAGCTTGGTATTCACAAGCAGATCAAGTATGCCGATCTTTCCGTCGGGAGCCTCGACCGCCGCAGTCGGCATATTATCGGTATTGCCCGCTCCCGAGAACAGCGCCTTTGCGCCTTCAAGAGCCTTCTGTGCCTCCTCCTCGCCGTGAACCAGCTTGGTAAGCTCGAACGCAAGTATTTCCTTAGCCTTGTTGAGCTGAGCACCTTCCCATTTTTCCATTTCGAGTATCTGCTCAACAGGCAGGAACGTAAGCATTTTCAGGCACTTGATAACGTCCGCATCATCGACGTTTCTCCAGTATTGGAAGAAATCGAACGGCGAAGTTTTTTCGGGATCGAGCCAAACTGCGCCCTTTTCGGTCTTGCCCATTTTCTTGCCCTCGGAGTTGAGCAGCAGGGTAATGGTCATTGCGTGGGCGTCCTTGCCGAGCTTCTTGCGGATAAGCTCCGTACCGCCCAGCATATTCGCCCATTGGTCGTCGCCGCCGAACTGCATATTGCAGCCGTAATCTGTGAACAGCTTGTAGAAGTCGTAGCTCTGCATTATCATATAGTTGAACTCGAGGAACGTCAGTCCGCGCTCCATACGCTGCTTGTAGCACTCGAACGTCAGCATTTTGTTGACCGAGAAGCAGGCTCCGACCTCGCGGAGAACGTCGATGTAATTAAGGTCGAGCAACCAGTCCGCGTTGTTGACCATAATAGCCTTATCGTCCGAGAAGTCGATAAAGCGGCTCATCTGCTTTTTGAAGCACGCGATATTGTGATCAATATCCTCTTTTGTGAGCATTTTGCGCATATCGGATTTTCCCGACGGGTCGCCGATCATTCCTGTGCCGCCGCCGAGCAGGGCAATAGGTTTGTTGCCCGCCATTTGCAGGCGTTTCATAAGGCAGAGCGCCATAAAGTGACCCACGTGCAGACTGTCCGCCGTCGGGTCGAAGCCGATGTAAAACGTAGCTTTGCCTGCGTTTATTATCTTGCGTATCTCGTCCTCGTTGGTCACTTGGGCGATCAAGCCTCTTGCGGTAAGTTCGTCGAATAATTCCATTAAATTATAACCTCATTTCCATTATTATTGTTCGGGGAACAAGCCCCATTTCATTGTAAAACGCGACCGAGTCTGTATTGCACGCGGTAACCCCGAGCTGTACGCTCGTGCAGCCGTGCTCCTTGCCGAACGCTTTTACCGCGCCGAAAAGCTCTGTGCCGATACCTTGTCGGCGGCAGTTCTCCGCGACGGCAAAGCAGTCGATATAGCACATTCGCCGCGGAAATTTCTCCTCCGTGTTTACGTCCATTATCTTCACGACCACGTAGCCGTCAAGTTCGCTGTCTTCGTGAATGAAGACGGTCTGCCCGACGTCGTTCAGTATCTCGGCTATCCGCTCCGAGAACCACTCACGTTGAGGCATTCTGAACGTTTCGGGCTTTATCTCAACGTGGTGACGGTGAAGCTCAATAAACAGATCTGTCAGCCGTTCACAGTCGTTAATATCAGCAATTCTTATCATGCAAATCCTCCCGAAAAATCTTAGGAAGTCCGTACATAGCCGATGAGATGTTCACATCTCACAGATAACACCCTCTTTCGATATAAAAAAGCCCTCTCCGAGCCGAAACTCCGAGAGGGCGAATAATTCGCGGTACCACCTCAATTTGCGGAATTATCCTAACGATAAACCGCCTTTAAACAGCTTTAACGGGCTTACCCGTGCCTGCTACTTGGAGATCCGTTCGCAAAGCCGCTCGGGGAGGTAATTCACAAAACGCGCCCGCTGCCTCGCACCTGCCGACAGCTCTCTGAAAGGGCGTTACCGTTCCGCTACTGTTTTCCCGTCAACGCTTTCAACATATTGATTGCATTATATCACACTTTTCCCGATTTGTCAAGCGGGGCTGTCAAAATCACTTATGGTTGACTTTTTGTCCTATCTGTCACCCAGTGTGGAGCGGGAGAAAGTTTGAAAAACGCCATAAATCAAATACTCTATGAGAATATAAACAATGCCAAAGGAACAGGCTTTATATGCAACAGCTTATGTGCAAGCAGGAACCTGTAAAAATGAAGCCACGACATTACAGCTGATCCGCGATTTCGAGAATAAGCTTCTCGGACTTCTCCCAGCCGAGGCACGGATCGGTAATGGATTTACCGTATGTGCCCTCCTCAATCTTCTGGTTGCCGTCTTCAATATAGCTCTCGATCATCAAGCCCTTTACAACGTCGCGTATCTCCTTTGAGTGGCGCATAGAGTGTAGTATTTCGTTGGAAATACGCACCTGCTCAAGGTACTTCTTGCCACTGTTGGAGTGGTTGGTATCCACGATTATCGCGGGATTTGCCAAGCCCTTTTCAAGATACATATCGCAGCAAAGCTTCAGATCCTCGTAATGATAATTCGGGATCGTCTGGTCGTGCTTGTTCTGAGCGCCTCGCAGAATAGCGTGCGTAAACGGATTACCGTCCGATACAACCTCCCAGCCTCGGTAAATAAACGTGTGCTTAGCCTGTGCCGCCTGAATGGAGTTGAACATTACCGACAGCGTTCCGGAGGTAGGGTTCTTCATTCCAACGGGGCACTCCATGCCGCTCGCCACAAGGCGATGGTGCTGATCCTCGACCGAACGCGCGCCTACCGCAACATAGGACAGAAGATCGCTCAGATAGCGGTAATTTTCGGGATACAGCATTTCGTCCGCGCAGGTAAGATGCGTCTCGGCGATAGCGCGGGTATGCAGCTTTCTTACCTGTATGATACCCTCGAGCATATCCTCGCTCTTGGTGGGGTCGGGCTGGTGAATAAGTCCCTTGTAGCCCGTGCCGTTGGTGCGGGGCTTGCCTGTGTAAATACGCGGGATAATAAGTATCTTATCCTTTACCTGCTCCTGAACTTTTGCAAGGCGGTTTATGTAGTCCATTACGGAGTCCTCGTTATCAGCCGAGCACGGGCCGATTATCAGAAGGAACTTATCGCTCTTGCCCGTGAACACGTCCTCGATCTGCTTGTCGCGCGCCGCCTTGACCGTCTTTATCTCTTCGGTCAGCGGGTACATCTCCTTGACCTCTTTCGGTATAGGTAATTTTCTGTTAAACGTCATTGACATGATAAAAAATCTCCTTTATTTTTATTCATACTATTATATTTTAACACATTCGACAGGATTTTTCAAGGGGGTAAACAAAAATATTTTTAGCGCTTTTAGGTGTTAAAGCGGGGAGATCAAAAAAGGACTGCGAAATATTACGCGATCCTTAATAATATTATTGCGGGAAGCCCACACACATTATAGATAGATCCAATATCTGCGCATGATGTGATGACCCTCGGAATTGTTATATGCCTGTATTTTATCCATAAGCTCTCCGCCAAGCTTCTCGCATACATGAGCGGATACAACATTTTTGTCGTTGATATTTAAAAGGACTTTACTCATACCGTGCTCTTTTGCAATAAGAAGCCCCTGCTTCAATATCTCGGTTCCGTATCCCTTACCTTGCTCTGAAACACGTACCGCGTATCCGATACTGCCTATATCCGACATTACCTCCGGTGTAAATTCGGTTCGCAATTGAAATTCGCCTATAAATTTTTCATCATCAACTGCCCAAAAGTGGAAGCTTGCGGAGCGTCCCGGAATTTGTCCGTTCTCTTTTTTGTCATACCATTCCTTCGTTCTGCCGAACCATTCGTCGTCAATTAGCTTCGGATCGGTCGGGCGGAAGTATATGACGTTATTGTCGAATAACTCTCGGCAGTATTCTCTGTACCCGCTAACATATTCCTGAGATCGTTTTATGAGCTTTAGCATAAGTGTGTTTCCTCCTGTTTCGAATGCTTCCATACCGATATTTTAACACAGCGCCGCCATTCTGTCAATACCCGTAACCAAAACCGCAAAGCCGCATATTATGAATAAAGGAGTTGATATTATGCTTATCGAAACCGACTACAACCGGCGCGCGGCGGTGGCATACGCGCTCAATTGGGCGTTCGCGAGAAACCCGCGCTTTTACGACTTTGAGGACATAGGCGGCGATTGCACGAATTTTGTTTCGCAGTGTATGTACGCGGGCTGCGATGTGATGAACTATTCGCAGGAGAACGGCTGGTATTACATAAACTCCGATAACCGCGCACCCTCATGGACGGGCGTGAACTTTCTGCGTAAATTTTTGCTGACGAACAGGGGAGCGGGCGTTTATGGAGAGGAGGCGCCGCTCACTGAGCTAAGGCGCGGCGATATTATCCAGCTTATCAACCGTTCGGGTCGGTTTTATCATACGGTATTCATTTCGGCGGTTTTTACTCCCGTAACGCCGCAGAATATCTTTGTGTGCGCACATTCCGTCGATGCGCGCAACCGCCGGCTGTCCACGTATAATTACGCGGATACTTTTGGAATACGTATTATCGGAGCGCGGAAGGAAGTGGTTATCAACTAAAGCCAACGCTGTACACGCAGTCTTGCGGCGTTCAACCAAAATCAATATTATACATACGCGGGGCAAAAATCGCAAGCGATAAGTGCGACCGAAGCAAGGCGTAGGGAGTGCTGTTTGGCTAGGGCGGTTTGACGCCCGGCGCAAGCTTTTGCCTTATATAAGATAAGGAGGTCTTATGTTTATTTATACCGTGCAATCGGGTGATAATCTGAATTTGCTTTCACGCCGATTTGGGTTACCTGCAAACCGCATTGCCGCTGACAATGCTCTGCGTTATCCTAACAATCTTGTTGTTGGGCAGAGCCTTGTGATTATGTCAAATTCAATGCGTTATACACTTAAAGAGGGGCAAACGATGTATTCCATAGCGCAGGAATTCGGAGTGCCGCTTGAAATACTTCTTGAAGCTAACCCCAACGTCAACCCCATTTCACTGCAAGCGGGCGATGTTATCACTATTCCTATGGAGAGCGATGTCAGCCGCCGTCCCGCGGTGATCAACGGCTATGCTTACCCTAATATCACCGAGTTCGCACTTAACTGCGCACTGCCGTTTTTGACATTCCTAAGTCCGTTCAGTTACTCTATAACTTCTCTGGGAGAGCTTATAGCGCCTGCTGCGGACGATCTTATCTACCGTGCCACCAGGAGTGCAGTAATGCCGTTAATGGTGGTGACGAACATCTATGACGGAAGCTTTTCCACCGAGGTGCTGTCGCAGATACTTGCGGACAGCGAGGCTCGTGAGCGACTTATCTCCTCTATATTCTACGAGCTTGACGCAAAGGGATACTACGGGCTTAATCTCGATATGGAGTATATCTCTCCCGATGACCGTGAAAGCTATAACGCGTTTCTTATGGAGCTTTCCGGCAGACTGCACGAGGCGGGGTATATCCTTGTCACTGCCGTGGCGCCGAAATACCGTGCCGATCAGCAGGGGATACTTTATGAGTCGCACGACTACCGCGTTCAGGGAGAGGCGGCGGATTATGTCATTATTATGACGTATGAATGGGGTTATACATATGGATATGTATGATATTGCTAATCCATAACACTAGGCACAATACACAGATTAAAGTTCGACGCGTCGGGATCGCGCCTCGTATTTCGCACGTCCTTAGTGTAGGTGATACGGCTGACTATCGTCTTAAGAAGTCGGTTCTTTTCGGCGATATCGGAGCTTACGCGGTAGACCGCAAGGACGTTCTCGAAATGCGGGATAAAATTCGTATGGAGCGCTATGTTGGAGCGGTATTTTTCTATCTCGCCCTCGATTTCCGTAATTTTCCGCTCCAGTTCGTCTTTTTTCTCCGTGAGATTTGCGCTGCGTTCTTTGAAAACGTCGACGCTGTATATGCCTTGCTCCAACAGGTCATAAGTCTTGCTTATCTGCTTTTCGACGACTTCAAGCTCGTCTTGAAAGGCAGTCAGATTATTTTCATAGACTTCAAGCGTCGATTGAGGGAGCAGCGGAGAGTTGCGTTCGACGTTGATCTTGTATTCCTCGATCCAGCCTTCGAGGAATTCAATCACCGCATTCTCGACGAGATACAGCTTACTGGCAACGGTATCGCAGTAGCGGTTAGAGCATTTAAGTGTAGCGCTGCGGCAGCGGCTGTTTGTACCGAGCCTGGTCATTGCCGCGCCGCACTTTCCACAGTATATCAATCCCGAAAGCGGATTTTTCAGTTTCAGATCGACCTTGACAGGCGCGGTAGTTCGCTGCTTGAGCGTCCGCTGTACTTTATTGAAATCGCTTTCCGAGATGATCGGCGGGTGCAGTCCGTCAACGTATACGCAGTTTTCATTTTTCTCGCGGTGCTTGGTTACAGTGCCGTTGTTCAGTTCCTTTGTGTACTTCCGATATCCCCAACGCACCTTGCCGATATATACGGGATTTTTCAGAATATTCATGACCGTGGCGCTGCTCCACGGGTTTCCGCTGCGCGATCTGATCCCCATCATATCCAGTTTACGCGCGATAACCATTTTTCCGTCGCCCTTAAGGTGCAGCTCGTATATAAGTTGAACGACCTTAGCTTCGTTGGGGTCGGGCTCGAGCGTATAGCCCTTGTCGCCCTTTATCTTGACCTTTTTGTAGCCGTAGGGAGCGGCAGAGCCTATATAACGCCCCTCTTTAGCCGATTCGATACGGCCGCGCTGAATACGTCTGCCGATTATCTTGAACTCACGGCGAGCCATAAACAGCTCGAACTCGAAATACTCCTCATCAAATTCAGAATTGGGATCGTAGACCTTTTTCGGCGTGATTATCTTCGTCCCGGACATACGGAACGCGCGGGCTATTATTCCCTGATCTATGGTATCGCCGCGTGCCAGACGGTCGATATCCATACAAAACACGCCTGTGTACGCCCGTCCCTCGATAGCGCGGAGCAGGTTTTGTATCTGCGGACGACCCTCGATACTGTCGCCAGAAACGACCTCCTCATAAACGCTGTCGACGGTCAGACCCATTTTCTCCGCAAGCTCGTACAGCATTTTCTTGTGCCGCGCAAGGGTCTCGCCCTCGCCGTGAGCCTCCGCGTCCAGATCGGCGCGGGATTTGCGGAGATACATTGCATAGCGTTCCATAATATCACCTCACACGAAACTGTAACCCATATTCCGATAGATTTCAAAGGCTCGGGCAACAAAATCCTCTGTGACCCCAAAGTAATCCGCGAGCTGCCAACATTCGACATATCCTTTTTTACATGCTTGTATAATCTCATCATAAGGCATAACCTGTTGTATCGCCCATTTGTCGGCGCGATATTCGTGCTTTCCGCGAATGTCGAAGCTACTGTACTGGTTGTAAAATGCTCCCTTGATACAATGTCCCAGTTCGTGAGCCATTTTGACTTTATGGTCTGCGCTGCTGCCAAGCTTATGAACGTCCAGAGCGATAATACAGTCACCATCGTCATCACAAACGGATAACGCGCCTACGCTGTCGTTGTGTATCGGGTAGTCGATTACAGGTATATCGTTATCATCCGCGATATCATACAATTCTTTCAGCGTAATCATTTCGCACCTTTTTTCTTTTTAAGCTCCAACTGAATCTTCGCGATCTTCTTTACATCTTCCAGAAGCTCGTCGTCAATGTCCGTTGTGCCGAATAATGCGAATTTCAGCTGGCGATCGGTGGCAGGGGTATCGTCGGATTTTATTTCGTTGCCGAGCAGATAGTCGGTTGTTACGTTGAAGTAAGCGGCTAACTGCTTTAGTTTATCGCTTGACGGTTTAACGCCATTCTTCCATTGGGTAATTGTACCAGAAGCAATTCCCAATTTCTTTCCCAAAGGATTTGGCTTAATACCCTCCTTTTCGCATAAAGCATAAAATCTTTCCCAGAACATAGTAACCTCCTTAAAAACACTTGACAATCTCATTTAAATGAGATATAATATAATTAACACGGAACGAGCCGCGAAGAATTTAATGACCGAAAGGGGTAGCAGTATGGGCGTATATGAATTTCTAAAAGAAAATGCGGCGGGCAAAAAGGTATTTATTGGGATTAACGATAATCATATCTTGGGATATACGATACCGTTTGATGAAATTACTTTTATAGAGGATTGTCCTGTGCCTTTTTGCTGTTTTAAAACAAGATCCTTGTTGAGTCGCTATAATGAGTCGGAAATCACAATTGTGCCATATTCACGAGTTAACGAATTTCGTATCGTTGATGAATAAGTTTACAAAGAACTTATTGGTCTCGCTCTCTTTTTTATGGAAACGGATTTACTTAAAGAGAATGTATATTTGATTGGCTTGCCAACGCTTGTCGAAATAACAAGCGTTGGTTTTTCTATGTTTTTGGAAATTTCGTTTGGAATTTTAAACGCCATATATCCGCCGTGAGCAACGTGCGGACTAAGCAAAACGGGCGTCTTATCCGAACTTTCCTTGTATATTGATGGTGGATTTTGAGTGGAGTTTGGGTCTGTTTTGGAAATAACAGGTTCATATAATATATCGTATGCCTTGCCATTAAAAATCAATTGTACGTTTATAATGCTTATGGGTATTGTGGATTTATTCTCTGCCCAGTAAGTCAATAAAAACAAATGCGCTTGTTGCTCTGCTCTGACAATGCAGAAATCTATGTCGCGGCGCTTTTCGTGTTGCCTCAAAACTAATTGTATTAACGACATGAAAAAACCGCCAATGCCTAGCGCACCTGAAACGATTTGATAAATATTGAATGTTGGATCAAAATTAAATTCCATATAATCCCCCCGCCGCACACTTGGGCGGCTTTTGTTATTTTGCACAAAATTCAACCATACAGTCTAGGCATATACAACAAAAATCTCATTATTACGAAAATCGCCTTGACAATCTCGTTAAAATGAGATATAATATAACTTGTAAGCAGATTACGACAAACAGGGCACAAAAATCCCTTATAAAAGATGTGTCATATTGCTCCTAACTATATGATACAACTTTTTGCAAAATTTGTCAATAGGAGAATACAAAAAATGAAAGGTGGTGATTTTTATGAAGCACGATCATCCTTACAAGGAACTTGTGAGACAAATCGCCGATTATCGCTATACCAACAACACCAACAATCAAGAGATAGCGAACGCCGCAGGAATTTCCCGCGCTAAGCTGGCGGCATTCATAACGGGCGAGAGAGTGGACGACGATACCGCAAGAACAATAGCAAAGGCTATCGGGTACGGAATTTACGCTAATAGCAACGGAACTGCTTAACCGGCAACAGAAACGAGGTTTTTATGGACGAATTTTGCACTTTTCTTTCGGAGTATGCAAATAGCAAAGGGATTAAGCAAACCTACATATCCCAGAAGACGGGCATATCTATATACGCAATTTCGAGAATTTTTAACGGTAAGCGTAGAATTCTAGCAAAAGAGTTCATTCAGATATGTTCCGCTTTGGAAATCCCTCGGGAAGAATTGGACGCGTTTATAAGCAGAATGCTTGAAAAAAACAATCGGTTAGGGGGTGAAAATGTTGAAAATCGATATTGAGGGTACGCCAAAAGAAATAGCCGACCTTGCGGGGGAAGCGCAAAATCGGCAAAAAATCGATCTCAAAGAAATATTTGCGAAGCAGATGAACTGTCTTTCCGAAGCGAGCAAGATGTGCTTAAATAGGTATGAATCCTTGGAAACATTGCCCGCTTTAACCGCAGCTATGATTTCTCTTGCGAAGTTGTAATGGTTTCAAGGATTGCCTTGTAGAAACCATTACAGAATGCGACAACACCAACGGCAGAGAGATGATCGAATACGCGGCGGCTCTGCTGAAAGAGATCAACGGCTGACAACTGTACAAACACCGCAAGCATAGAATTTAACGGGAGGTGTTATTATGGCGATAATCAAGACATTCAGAACCAAAGCGGGCGCTCTTATCGAGGTGGACGACAGCGCAATCGCGGGTGTTCCCGAGGAGGAAATGAAAAAGCGCAAACAGCGCGTTCTCGATGTTGCGCGGGAAATGGCGATAAACAATGAGATCCGTCGCCGTCTTGCGGAACGTGAGGCGCTTGAAAATGCCGCGAAGTAAATTCGTAAGGACGTATAAAGGGCGGACAAGCTCTAAATTGAAAGGACGTGATAAAAATGAAAGGTTACAAAGGCTTTTCCAAAGGACTTATATGCCGCGGCAAGCAGTACGCCGAGAACACCGTTTTCGAGGAGGACAGCGCGGAGATATGCA